>Ga0335395_10000145_pt1 | contig 45409 bp, 35 predicted proteins | sample MAT02_FD_205744 | JGI IMG/M metagenome (GOLD analysis project Ga0335395, IMG submission 205744) | Freshwater microbial communities from Lake Fryxell liftoff mats and glacier meltwater in Antarctica - MAT-02 (spades assembly) (version 2) ... | reverse complement strand
CCAATATTTGATTTTGTGTCACCACGAATACTAAATGACTTTCAGGAAAAACCAGCCAGACTTCCTGACAGCTAGAAGCTAAATATTCCTGTGCTTTGAGAAAAACATCTTCAGCAATATCTGTGGGCGAAACTATTTCGGCAACTAAGGGGAAACTCTGCGGTAAAGTGGGAACATCGCCGAATTGTGCAACTAATTCGGGTGTGAGATAGGCTACATCGGGACGGCGAACTTGTCGGTTGGTGCGACAAGGGACTTCAACATAAGCTTCTCCACCTTGTCCGCTAGAATCTTTGTAATGTTCCCAACAACTACCTAGCCTTAATTGAATTCGACCGGTTTTCAGTGTCATGTCATTTTTCTCCACGAGGTGTCCGTCCACCCATTCCATGTTGTCGGGCGGATTAGCCATGAAATCTTCTATGGTAAGATTATCTTGTACAATGGGTGCGATCGCAGGTGTTTCATAAATCTTAGGTGATTCGCTGGTTGTCGCGAGCATAGGTTTTTCCTCAATTTTCGATAGTTCGCTAATACTATTATGGCTGATGCGATGGGAATTGTTGGGATGATTTGAACAGATATTGCTACAGGTAAGGTTCACAGTGCGAACCCTAAAAAGTATCTCTCATTGATTATCTCCCAGTTTTCTGATTAAAAATCTAACTTCTTCGAGCAGAGTATTAAATCTCTGGTCGTTTTCTAATTTGTACTGTTGAAAATCCTCATTCCGCCGCCGGATTTCTTCATCCCGTTGACTGTCTCTTTCTAAAAGAGCATTGACAGCACCTACCAGCATATCGACATTGCGGTTAGTTTGTTCGATATTCAGAGTCGTTCTATCTACAGTGGCAGCCAAATCATCCATCATTTCGTCTGTCCAGCGTTCCGTTGTCATTGTTTTTTTCCTTAGCTTGTTTTGTTGGGATATTTTAGGTAGTCCAATTATATTTTAGCGATCGCCCTTTCTGAAATATTGTGCTAAACATTAGAAATGTTCCAGCAGGTATTTTTCCTGTGCATAAATATTTCGCAGCGACTCAACTGCTATTTTCGGCAACATAAATTTAATCACTCCCACCAATCGCCCCCAGTCGAACAATTCAGGAACCGAAACAGCTTGATGAAATTTATCCGCATAGAAATCCACCCAAAATCCGGTGCATTTCTCTCTTTTTTGCTCATCATCCGCCGCTTCCAGTAACCAAAATCTAAACCTTTGGGCGATTCTACTCCCAAAATTGGCGGTAAGTCGGCGTAGCTGACAAAGCGACTCATGCCTTGGGCGTGCACGTAAAGGATGTGCCGCCACCGCTCGATGCGATATATTTGTTCTACCTTGATTTTTAGCAGCCGCGCGATCGCCTCTTTAGTCGCAAACCGGCTTAAGGGATGAACGGGGGTTGATTTCCGCGAAAAGTTTGCTAACATAGTCTGTAATTGTTTTAGATGAGTAGTTGACGTGTCGTTTACGGGTGTTTGAACTCTCGGAAAGCGGGTAGTTGACCTCTGTGAAAGCAAGAGTTTGATTTGAACAGGCGATCGTCTTTTAGTTTTCCAGACGTTGGGGCGATCGCTTTTTACGATAAAATTATCATAAACTAAATCTAGTTTTCTGTCAATGGGTTTAATTAGATTGCGGGTTCGAGAGTTTGCTGCTGAGAAAGGCTGGACGATCAAAGAGGTTTCAGAGCGATCGGGAGTCATCTACAGCACCCTCACCACCTATGCACGTTCTCCGGGAATGGCAATGGTTGATTTTACTTGTCTGCTCAAATTGGCACGTACTTTTGACGTGATGGTGGAAGATTTGGTTGAGGTCGTCAAAGAATAGCCGATCGCCTTTTGGGATAAAAATATCTTATGATGGTACACCATCATTTGTCAAGTATGGGTTTAGTTAGATTAAAAGTCAGAGAATTCGCTGCTGAGAAAGGCTGGACGCTAAAAGAGGTTTCAGAGCGATCGGGAGTCATCTACAGCACCGTCAGACACTATGCCCGATGTCCGGGGGTGTCAACTATTGACTTCATTTCCATACACAAATTGGCCCGCACCTTTGATGTGATGATTGAAGACTTGGTGGAAATTGTGCAGGAATAGCCGATCGACCTTTACGATAAAATCCTGAAAAACTAAATCTAGTTTTTTGTAAATGGGCTTAATTAGATTGCGGGTAAAAGAGTTTGCGGCCGAGAAGGGTTGGACGCTAAAAGAGGTTTCAGAGCGATCGGGAGTAGTGTACAGTTCCCTGAGAACCTATGCCCGATCGCCCGGATTAGCAACAGTTGATGTGACAGCCTTGCACAAGTTGGCGAGGACTTTTGATTTGTCGATCGAAGATTTGTATGAGATTGTGGAAGAATAGTCGATCGCCTTTTAGGTTTATGTCTAATCAATTGCCTTCATCGCTTCGACAACTTGGTGCGATACAAAAGGTAAAATTTCTTCATTTTTGCTATGATCTTTCCCCTCGGTAAATACAACTAACAAATACGGCCGCAAACCCGGTATTTCAATATAAGCAGCATCATGACGCACCTGACTTGTCAGTCCAGCTTTTGACCACAAATTCGCTTCTAATGGCAATCCACCACCTAAAAAACCTGTAACTTGATTTTCTGGATCTGCTTCTAATTCTGCTGGTTCTAAACTGCGTTTCATTAAACTCATCATCTCTTGTGATGCTTGTGCAGAGACAGCGACGCCGCCGATTATACTGTGTAGCAAACGCGCCGCTGCATTTGTGGTCAGCATATTTCTATTTTCCATTAATTCGCCCAGAAATGCTCGCTCGCGACCGTAGGGCCCATCGCACCAGGTTTTTTGGTTGGCGTTAATATTTTGTAATTCTGGCCAATCTAATGATTGAAAGTAACGGTTAACGATGTTTCGCTGCTGTTTCCAAGTTTCAAATGGGCCTGCTGATAATTCTGGGCCGCTAGTTGTACCTGTGAGTGCATCTACTACTAAACTGGTAGCATCGTTACTGGAATCAACTATCATATCTCGGACGGCACGTTCTAATTCTGGCGATGTTTTAATCATCCCTTTTTGTGCCCATTCCCAGACGGCAACCAGGTAAAATAATTTGACGATGCTGGCGGGATAAATTCGTTCGGAAGCTCGGCTTCCAAAACCTCGCGGTTGATATTTCCAAAATTCTTCTGGGCTCAGGGCTCCGCCTGTGTTAACTCGCACCGGTGGATCGTAGACTATCCAAGTAATTGCTGTACGATCGCCCGTTAATCCTGTAAATTTTGCCTTGGCTGCATCTATAATGCTACTGCCGAGGGTTTCTAATTGTTCGTCTTTGTGAAAAAATGTCATAGGAAATTTGGGGAGTTATGGAATAAGGGACAAGGAAGATGCAATCAAATCAATGGTTCTAGCAATTATAAAGAGTCCTAATTTCCGAGAATGTTGCTGTATAAGATAAGTTAAGCTATTCTGCATTTAAATTGCATATCAAAAAAAATTCAACAATGAGTGGAGTGTCCCGCCTGCCCTAAATATACAATTTAAATGTGCGACAGCTTATCAACTATAAACTAGAAAAAATCAAATGACTAAATATCAATTATCCGATGTTGTGGAGTACCGGGTACGATCGCACATAAATATTTACGATTCGCCTGATTGCGATCGACTCGCAACTCAGGCGGCGGCTGGGCGACACTTGCGAGTAGTTCAACTGCCGCCGCTGGACAAGGATCGAGGTGTAAACTTTGATACCACGGCTGTGATGGTGCGGCTGTGCGAAGATGATTATCCGGGATGGCTGAATATTCGAGATGTTGGTTTGCTGGATGTTTCACAAACACTCGATCGCCCTGATGTACTTTCTGAGACTGAAATTAGAGCAAAATTGCCAACAGTCATTAATTTCGCTCATCAAGCGATGAATCAATCCAACTATTATCTTTGGGGTGGTACTGTTGCACCAAATTATGATTGTTCTGGATTAATGCAGGCTGCTTTTTTGTCTACAGGTATCTGGTTGCCGAGAGATGCTTATCAGCAGGAAGCTTTCACTAAAGCTATTAGTTTTAGCGATTTAAAATCGGGAGATTTAGTATTTTTTGGTACATCGAAAAAAGCAACTCACGTAGGATTGTATCTGGGCGATCGTCGTTATATTCACAGTTCAGGAAAAGAACAAGGTCGCAATGGTATCGGTATCGATATTTTGTCGGAAAATGGGGACAAAGTTAGTCAAATTTATTATCAGCAATTACGAGGATATGGTAAAGTGGTGGCAAGTTATCAATCTAGTTGTTAGTTATTGGTTATTCGTTATTGGTTATTCGTTACTTGTTATTATTGCCAACAACTAACAAATAACAACTAACAAATAACAACTAACAAATAATTACTGATGTTATTGAATAAAGAAATGGACGCTGCATTATTTTTGGAAAAATTGGCGAGACAGCAAGCTGAGGCTGAGGTTGTTCTCGATGTTTCAGTGGTAGTGCCGGTGTATAATGAGGTGGAAAGTTTGCCTCATTTGATTGAGGCGATCGCCTCTGCGATTCAACCATCTGGACTCAGCTATCAAATTATTTGTGTCGATGACGGTTCTCAGGACGGTTCTGCTGAACTTCTCAAGCAATTAGCCAGCAGTCGCGATGACCTTTGTGCGGTAATTTTGCGCCGCAATTACGGGCAAACTGCTGCCATGTCGGCGGGCTTCGATCGCGCGATCGGTCGTGCTATTGTGACCCTAGATGGTGATTTGCAAAATGACCCTGCTGATATTCCGATGTTGTTGAAAAAGTTAGATGAAGGCTACGATTTAGTTAGCGGCTGGCGCAAAAATCGGCAGGATAATACTGTTAGTCGCCTGATTCCTTCTAAAATTGCCAACTGGTTAATTGGTCGCGTTACGGGCGTAACTTTGCACGATTACGGCTGTTCTTTGAAAGCTTATAAATCGGAGTTAGTAGCAGACTTGAATCTCTACGGGGAATTACACCGATTTTTGCCGGCTTTGGCGTTTATCGAAGGGGCGAGAATTGCGGAACTGCCGGTGCGACATCACGCCCGCCGTTTTGGTAAAAGCAAGTACGGTATTTGGCGGACTTTTCGCGTATTGATGGATTTGTTAACTATTTCTTTTATGAAGAAGTTCCTAACTCGACCGATGCACGTTTTTGGACTTTTGGGACTGAGTTCGATGACGCTGGGAGCAGTTTTAGGAATTTATTTAACAGTCTTAAAATTGGGTTTTGGTCAAATTATTGGCAATCGTCCTTTGCTGATTTTGGCTGTGGTTTTGCTGTTGACTGGTGTGCAGTTATTTTGTTTTGGTTTGCTGGCGGAAGTGATGATGCGGACTTATCATGAATCTCAGGGAAAACCGATTTATCGAGTGCGCGACGTGGTGGATTCTAAGTAAACAATTAATACCAATTATACTCGGCGATTGAAATCGCTACTACACAAACAAAGTCCGCCTTCGCGGACTGAAGAAATAGGAAATTTTTAATACCAAATCCGGGTTTTAACCCCTCTTTATCTCTTAGTCCGCGGAGGCGGACTTCGTTTGTGTAGACGCGGTTTCAACCGCCGAATGATCTAACTCATGACTTTTTGAGCTTGGCGGAGAGATTCAATAGTTGCGATCGCGTGTTGGGAGACAGCATCTATTTCAGCAGCGGTATTAAACCTCCCAATCCCAAAGCGAATAGAAGCGTAAGCTAATTTGTCCGATCGCCCGATCGCTGCTAAAACATGAGAAGGAGATATTTTCGCCGAAGTACAAGCAGAACCCGAAGAAAGTGCCGCCGCCGGTTGCAAACCCAACATCAATGCTTGACCGTCAACGCCGCCTACACTAATATTGAGATTCCCTGGCAATCTCTTAGTAGCGTGACCGTTGAGAACAACATCACCCAATTCACTCAAATTTTCCCACAAACGCTGCCGCAGATTCACAACTCGTGCTGTTTCCGACTCCATTTCCGAAATTGCCAATTCTACTGCTTTGGCGAATCCGACTATTTGCGGCGGGTAGAGAGTGCCCGATCGCATTCCCCGTTCATGGCCTCCTCCGTGCATTTGTGGCGCTAGTTGCACTCTCGGTTTATTGCGGCGGACGTAGAGAGCACCAATGCCTTTTGGCCCGTAGATTTTGTGCGCCGTCAAAGACATTAAATCAATGTTCATCTCCTGTACATCCAGCGGAATTTTGCCGATCGCCTGAGCCGCATCTGTGTGGAACAGAATGTCATTTCCGCGACAGATTGCGGCAATTTCGGCGATCGGCTGAATCACACCAATTTCGTTATTCGCCGTCATCACGGAAACTAAAATTGTCTCAGCCCGAATCGCTTTGATCAAATCGCCTATATCAATCAGTCCGTCACTTTTTACTGGTAAAATGGTAATGTCAAATCCCAATTTTTCCAAATATGTACAAGGGTCAAGAATTGCATTATGTTCTGTTTTTACCGTTATAATGTGCTTTCCTTTGCTGAAATATGCTTCAGCGATGCCTTTAATCGCTAAATTATTTGCTTCCGTTGCACCGCTGGTAAAAACAATTTCTTCTGGGGAGGCATTGATTGCTTCTGCTATGATTTGTCGCGATTGTTTAACCGCTGCTTCTGCTTCCCAGCCGTAGACGTGGTTGATGCTGGCTGCGTTGCCGAATTGTTCGGTGAAATACGGCAACATGGCATCAAGTACCCGTTTGTCTACGGGGGTTGTGGCGTGATTATCGAGGTATATAGGACGTGCGGACATAGTGAAAATTTGGTTGAAAAAGGTGTTAGGTTTATTGTAGACGAACCCTTAGTTGTACCTCAAAACTTTATATTTAACAAATATTTGTGAAGATTTATGCGAGCTGACATTCAGGGATTAGAAATTACTGTCGGTGAGCTCAAGCACCTCAGCGGTGGGGGGCCCGATCGCCTATACCGGCCCGCGAGTGCGACTAAGTTTGCCCACGAAGCTTTGAAAACAGTCGGTTTAATTGTTTTGGTTCTAATCAGTTGTTGGCTGCTGGTGGCGATATTTCCTAGAGCTTATTTGGTGTGGTTGGCCCTGCACCTCGCTGCGATCGTAGGTTTAATTTTTGAGGATGCTTGGAAAATCTGGTGCAGCCAAAACAAACATTTAGTCAATCTTTTTGATGATGTCGATCGCTATAATGGTATAATTAAGGCGATCGAAATTAATGACAAGATCGAAGATGCTGGCAATGCGGAAGTAAAAATAGGCGATCGCTCAAAAGTCATTCAAGCCTTGCAGCTAATTAGAGATGATTTAGTTCGAGCTTTGAAAACTGAAAGAATTCTCAGGGAAAACAAAAAATTTGTCGCAACTAACTCGGAACTGTTTGCCAATAATTTGAGAACTTTGAATGCCCTGCAAATTAGCGATCGAGCCACCGAACAAGGGCGATTACTCAACGAAGCTTTGCAGTTAGCTGTGGGAGTTCAAGCAGAAATGAAAAAGTTACAAAGCAAAGCAGACGGCGGTTGAAACCGCGTCTACACAAACTAATTCCGCCTCCGCGGAATGAAGAGAATGACTTAATTTTACAAGACGGCGGTTTCAACCGCCCGGTCTTCTCAGACACATTTTAAAATTCATGAGTCATGAGAATTGTTAAGAAATATCATAATTGTAAATTTTTTCCTGTTAGGTAGCAGGTAAGGATATCTTGGAAAGGTGACGTTAACAATCAGGTCAGTATGTCTTCTGCCAAACCTAAGATTATAGTTCTCGATGACGATCCGACAGGTTCTCAAACCGTGCACAGTTGCTTGCTGCTGACACGTTGGGACGAAGAAACCCTGCGTTTGGGACTGCGGGACAAGTCCCCGATTTTTTTCATACTGACAAATACTCGATCGCTACCTCCCGAAAAAGCAGCCTCCGTCACCCGTGAAGTGTGCCAAAATCTCAAAAGGGCGATCGCGATCGAAGAAATCGCAGACTTCCTAATCGTTAGCCGTTCCGATTCTACCCTGCGCGGCCACTATCCAATCGAAACCGACGCGATCGCCGAAGAACTCGGCCCCTTCGACGCACATTTTCTAATTCCCGCCTTTTTTGAAGGAGGCAGAATTACCCGCCACAGCGTGCATTACCTAATGGTTAACAGCGTCGAAACCCCCGTTCACGAAACCGAATTTGCCAAAGATTCAGTCTTCGGCTACAGTCACAGTTACCTGCCAGAGTATGTAGAAGAAAAAACCAAAGGTCGCATCCACGCTGATCATGTCGATCGTATATTACTCGCAGACATCCGCTACGGAAGTTTAGATCGACTGATGGACATGACAGACAACCAATGTGCAGTTGTTGACGGCGAAAGCCAAGGCGATTTAAACACATTTGCCAAACATATTCTCGATGCAGTCAGTCAAGGCAAAAAGTTTTTATTCCGCAGTGGGGCGAGTATTTTAACTTCCTTAGCTCACCTCGGCCCGCAGCCAGTAGCAGCCGACGAAATGGCACAATACGTGAGAGACGGCAAACCTGGTGCAGTAATAGTTGGTTCCCACGTTAAAAAAACGACAGATCAATTGGAACGCTTGTTAGAAGAACCCAATACAGTTAGCATTGAAATAGATGTATCTCACTTGCTAGAAGATTCACCGGAGTATCGCACCCAAATACTCGATGAAATTCTCGAAAAAGTCCGAACTGCTCATGCTAATAGCAAAACACCTGTAATTTTTACCAGCCGCCAGGAACTACAATTTGAAAACGCAGAAGTCCGGTTAAAATTTGGAGCTGCCGTTTCTGCTTTATTGATGGATATCGTGCGGGGAATGCCTGCGGATATCGGATTTTTAATTAGTAAGGGTGGCATTACTTCCAATGATGTTTTGAGTACCGCTTTGTCGCTGAAAAGTGTCAGACAAATTGGTCAAATTATCGCAGGTTGTTCAGTGGTAAAAACTGAGCCTGATCATCCTCTGTTTCCCAATTTACCTGTGGTTTTGTTTCCGGGAAATGTGGGAGATAGTCATGCTTTGGCTACGGCTTACAAGCGGCTGAGCAAGCCTTCTAGCTAGTTAAATCGCAGATTGACGCAGATGAATTGACTTCTATAGCAATCCTAAATGATTTGTACATATTTGTAGGGGTAGTGCCAAGAGTGCCTACCCCAGCATCTGAAGAGGGCAACCACGGGGGGTTGCCCCTACAAGAATTACACTGATGAACAGACTGTTATAGTCTGGATAATGATTTAGGATTGCTATAGTCACGGAGGACAATATTCATCTGCGGTTGGTCTTGAGCCACTCGACGGCAACGACAAAAAAAATATCACCTACATTCTACTTGCTAAAACCGTCCAAATATGCTATTTTAGAAGGTCTGCATTTAAATAAAATAAATCGCCCGCTCTCCAAAAAGCCCTTGAGCAGCCACTTTCACAAAATGAAATTTAGGAAAAAAATTAAGCCCGCTCCTCTACATATAGAGCCAACAGCCCCAGAGCAACTGCTATCAGTAGCGTTTCTGGGCCAAGACCGCCGAAATTTTAAAATTAAGTAAAAATTTGCACATAGTAATTTTTAGCTGAAAGGATTAGCATATAAGGGTGACAGAACATTACCATCCACTAAACTCATTAAGAGGCGGCCATTGGTTCAAGCTGATCTGTGGGGCCAGCTTTCAACACCTGCCGGCAGTTCGGAATCTCACATTGGCTTACACCTTAGCAGGTGCTGACTGTATCGATGTCGCGGCAGATCCCGCCGCCGTCGCAGCAGCGAAAGAAGCCCTACAAGTTGCCAGCGAAATACAGCTAAGAACTCAAAACCGCAGGTTTGGCGGCGAAGGGTTGCCGCTGCTGATGGTGAGTTTAAACGATGGAGAAGACCCGCATTTTCGCAAAGCCGAATTCAACCCAGCCGAGTGTCCGGTGGACTGCTGGCGGCCCTGCGAAAAAATATGTCCAGCCGAAGCAATAGTTTTTCCGAGTGCTGGTAGTGGTTTTTCCGGGGTGATAGACGAGCAGTGCTATGGCTGCGGTCGCTGTCTGCCGGTTTGTCCGAGCCAATTAATTTACACTCGTTCTTACGTGTCTGCTCCCGGCGCGATCGCACCTTTAATCTTAGAATCTGGTGCGGATGCCCTAGAAATCCACACGCAAGTAGGCAGAGAGGCAGATTTTGCACGACTTTGGTCGAGCATAATTCCCTGGGTTGGCAAACTCAAAGTAATCGCAATTAGTTGCCCCGATGGAGACGGTTTGATTGACTATTTGCGGACACTCTATCAAATAATTTCCCCCCTTCCTTGTCCCCTAATTTGGCAAACCGATGGTCGGCCAATGAGTGGAGATATCGGAACAGGAACTACTAGAGCCGCGGTCAAACTGGGTCAAAAAGTTTTGGCTGCCCAGTTGCCGGGATACGTGCAACTTGCAGGCGGCACTAATGCTCACACTGTCAGCAAACTCAGAGCCTCTGGACTGATGAGGGAGCATCGGAAAAATTTGTCAATTCCTGATACCCCACACATTGCAGGTATAGCTTACGGCAGCTATGCCAGGGTTTTGCTGTCACCAATTTTAGAACAATTAGAAACAATGCAGACCGATCGAGCATTGGCTATTCCTGTCGCAGTCGCGTCGTCAGTAGCCCCTGCTCAAATACCTGGACTAACTCAGCTCGAAGCCGTCCCAGAACTTCTCTGCCAGGCCGTGAGTTTAGCTCGTTCTCTAGTTTCCCAGATCAAAGAATTTTAGTCAGTTAACAGCTAACAGTTAACAGTTAACAGTTAGGATCGCAAATTAAATAACTTACAATTTTAATTATTATTGTGGAACAGGCATCCTGCCTGTTCAAGACGGGCGGGACGCCCATCCCACAAACTTGTGGAAGTTATTTAATTCTCATTCCTTAACAGTTAACAGTTAACAGTTAACCGACTAAAAAAGGTTAAAAACGTCACCGAACACACCGAGGCGAATGCAGATTACAGACGACCTCAACAGACTATTAGACATCGTGCCAGATGAGATCCGGCAGCCCTTAGAGCAGCACCCGCAGCGCAACAATCTCATTGAGATTGTGATGGATTTGGGCCGCCGACCAGAAGCTCGTTTTCCATCCTTGGCCGAATATCTTTCCGAAACACCAGTTTCCAAAGCAGACATCAGCTATTGTATCGATCGAGTCGGCAGCTTCGGCGGCGACAATCGAGCCGGCATCGAGCAAACCCTGCACCGAATTAGCGCCCTTCGCAACCGCAGCGGCGAGATTATCGGCTTGACTTTGAGGGTGGGCCGCGCTGTGTTCGGGACGATCGGCATTATCCGCGATTTGGTGGAAACCGGTCAGTCAATTTTGATGCTCGGCCGCCCCGGAGTCGGCAAAACCACGGCCCTGCGGGAAATTGCCCGCGTGCTCGCCGATGACTTGGACAAACGGGTGGTCATCATCGACACCTCCAACGAAATTGCTGGAGATGGAGATATTCCACATCCGGCGATCGGCAGAGCTCGCAGAATGCAAGTTTCGCGTCCCGAACTCCAGCACCAAGTCATGATCGAAGCAGTGGAAAACCATATGCCCGAAGTGATCGTGATTGACGAAATCGGCACGGAACTCGAAGCTTTGGCCGCTCGGACGATCGCGGAAAGGGGCGTGCAGTTGGTCGGTACCGCCCACGGGAACCGGCTCGAAAACTTGATGAAAAACCCGACTCTGGCCGATTTAATTGGGGGCATCCAAGCGGTGACACTCGGAGATGACGAGGCGAGACGGCGCGGTTCTCAAAAGACGGTTTTGGAGCGCAAATCACCGCCAACTTTTGAAATTGCGATCGAAATGCTCGAACGCCAGCGCTGGGTGATCCACGAACGAGTCTCAGATTCGATCGACACTCTGCTGCGAGGACGCGAACCCAACCAGCAAACCAGAAGCATCAGCGACACTGGACAAGTAATTATCGAGCGCGAGTCAGCCGCTCCCCCCGCCCGGTTTCCAGGGATGCCAGCTTCCGCCTCAGCCCCCGCTGCGGTATCAGGAATGCGGCCAGTCACACCGATTTCTGGGTGGCGGAGTGCCGGCAAAATGGTGCCGATGCCTCCTCAAGGCGAGAAATTCGCTGCTGCTAACAGCGCGCCGGTGACTGAGACTCGGTATTTCGAGCAACTCCTCGAAGAATCCCTGTCCGTCGAACCGGTACCGCAGCATCGGGGACGTTATTCCCAGAATGTCGGCCCTAACGGCGAAGATTTGCCCCTCCACGTTTATCCTTACGGCATAGCTCGCCACCAGCTAGAACAGGTGATTTCGACGCTGAATCTACCGGTGCAGTTGACGAAGGATATTGAGAGTGCTGACGTAGTGTTGGCTTTGCGATCGAACGTGCGGAACCAGTCAAAATTGAGGCAGTTGGCAAAAACTCGCCAAGTTCCCCTGCACACAATTAAAGCCGGCACCATTCCCCACGTAGCGAGAGCTTTGCGACGATTGTTGGACATGGACGATCCGGGCACACCGGAAGTGGCAGACCTCGCCTTATTCGCCCGCAGCGGTAATTCTGACGAGCTCGAAGCTCTCGAAGAAACCCGCTTGGCTGTCGAGCAAATTGTCATTCCCAAGGGACAGCCGGTGGAACTTCTACCCCGTTCTCCTAACGTCCGCAAAATGCAGCACGAACTTGTGGAACACTATCACCTGAAATCCCACAGTTTTGGCGAAGAACCTAACCGCCGCCTGCGGATTTTTCCAGCTTAAATAGTCCTCTATATGTAGGGTGCGCACTGCGCACCTTACCGCTTGAACGCAGCAGGTAGAAGGCAAACGGCCAATTTTTTTTCATCCTGCTGTGTGTTTTCTACGTTTTGTCTTTGATACCTTTTGTCTTTGATATCATCTGGGCTAAATTAACGATAATTTTTGTAGTGGGTTCACCGCCCTAACCAGCATCTTGTGGTCGATCGACTGCACATGATATTATTGCCGTTTGTCTGATTTTTGTCTGTGAGTGCGATCGGCTCTAGTCCCTAGCCAATTACCGATTCCCGATTCCCAATTGCCAACCCCCGATCATAACAGATTATACCTAAACAAGATTACAGAGTTGACATGAATGATGCACAAATTCAGCTATTTGTTCAATTAATTGCGGTTCACACTGGTTTACAAATTCGCCCGCAAGATCGATCGGCTTTATCTCAAAAACTTTTGACTCGGATGAAAGCTGTAAAAATAGCCTTTCCCGATAATTATTATCAAATGTTAGCTGCTTCGAGTCTGGAAAGTCAAAACGAATGGCACCAACTAGCCCTGCTGCTGACAACCAACGAAAGTTATTTCATGCGGGATAAAGGACAATTTTCGCTCCTGGAAAAAGTCATTTTCCCGGAATTGATCGATCGCCAAAGAAAACTGCACGATAAATTGGGGATTAAGCCAACCCTGCGAATCTGGAGTGCTGGCTGTTCCACCGGTGAAGAACCTTATTCTTTAGTTTTTATTTTAAAACAGCTAATTTCCGATTGGGAAAAATGGAATATTTTAGTTTTAGGTACTGATATCAATCAAGAAGTAATAGAAAAAGCGCAGCGGGGAATTTACAGCCCTTGGTCATTTCGCTTAGTTGATACGGAACTGCAAAATCGGTATTTCGATCGGCGTAAAACAGAGTGGGAAATTGACCCAAAATTACGCCAACTTGTCAGCTTTAGCAATCTCAATTTAGTGACAGATAATTTTCCTAATATTTACACAGATATTAATAACATGGATTTGATACTGTGCAGAAATGTTTTTGTTTATTTTGAAGATAAGTATATTTCACAGGTATTGAAAAAGTTTGCCAAGACGCTGAGACCTGGAGGATATTTAATGACCGGTCACGCTGAAGTTCACAGTCACGCGATGAACGAGTTTCAAGCAAAGGTTTTCCCGGAGTCAGTTGTTTATCAAGCCAAGAATGTCCCAGGGGAGGAACCAGGTAAAATAGAGTCTTTGATTGCACCAGAATCGAAAGCAAAATCAGCGTTTGGGGAATCGGGAAAGGGAGGAGAATTGGACTGCAACAGCCGTCAGTTGCTACCGGGAGAAACCGTGTCAGCTAGTTTTTGTAACGGCAATTTTGCGGATGTCGGGTCACTGTTAACATCAGGTGCTGGGCTGGGAAAGATGCTGCAAACTAGCTATGTCGAGCGCGATCTGGCGATCAATAAAGCGCCCGCTTTATCTTCAACACTCGCAGCAGAAAAAGCCGATAGCCCAACGCCTCAAATCCTAATTTTAGAGGCAAAAGATTGTTTCAAAAATAAAGCTTATGTTGAGGCAATTGATAAAGCAAAACAGGCGCTTCACCTGCAATCTCACAATTTTGAGGCTGATTATTTGCTGGCTCAAATTTATGCAAATTTAGGCAAGTATTCTCAGGCGATCGAACACTGCAAGCGAGCTAGTAAATTAGATAGTATGTCAGTATTTCCTTATTATTTGCAATCTCAGATTGCTGAAGAACAGGACGACTTGGAAACAGCTAAATTTTTTATAAAAAAAACTATTTATCTTTGCCCGTCTTTTGTTTCAGCTTATCTAGAACTAGGGAATATATACAATAAAGAAGGCAAGCTAAATAAAGCTATTAAAATGTACAACTCATCTTGCGATATTCTCAAAAAGCTACCGCCAAATACTCCGATCGAGCAGCAGGGAAAAATGACAGCGACTCAATTATTGATGGATGTAAAAGAAAAATTGGTAAAATTGGACAGCCAACAAAAGTGACGCGCCGGGAGAAGCTAAAAACCCGGTTTTTTGTAAGTGCCTCGCTGCCAAACCGAATACGATCGCATAAACCATCTGTTTTTCGCAAGTCCTACTAGATAAAGTGTCAGAATAAATATGGAAACTAAGCCGTATCTTATATTTGAACATAACGGTTTGCTCTGCGGTGTAGAAGTCGGCTGTGTTCGGGAAATTTTCTTTCTCCCGGAGTTGACAACCATCGCCGAAGCGCCTGAAGATATAGTTGGGGCGATCGATCTTAGGGGCTCCATTCTGCCCGTGATGGATCTAAATCTCCGTTTTGGGTACCTTTGGCACCAGTATAATTTGACAGATAGTGCGATCGTCATAGAATGGCAAGAAGTTCGAGTTGCCATCATTGTCAATCAAGTTACCGAAGTTAAGCAGATCCCCGCAGAGGCAATAACTCCGCAGCTATCTTACGGGCGAGACAACCCAGAGGCGTCGCATCATTTTGTAACTGGATTTGCCCGCTGTGAAGCCGATCTGATCATGCTGCTCAATCTCGATCGCCTAATTCGATATTCTCCCCAAAAGTCCGATGCCTTATTGCCTGTTTCTGCCAGCCGTGCAGAGACAACAGGTGAGGCAGAGACGGAAAATTTACAGGGGGCAATAGATGCAAAAAAGATAGGGGAAAATGCTAAAGTTTTGAGCCAGCCTCACGTTTTTTGTCCGAATTCTACGCCGGAAGAAAGGGCGATTTTTCGAGAGCGAGCTGACAATTTGAGGCTCTTGGGCGATCGCGAAAATTCTGCGGCAATTAATATGTCGCTGGCGGTGGTTGTTTTGAACGGCGAATACTTTGGTATTAATCTAGAGGTAGTGCGCGAATTTACTGACATTCGCCAAGTAACTCCGGTTCCTTGCACTCCCGAGCGCATTATTGGAAATATGAATTTACGAGGGGAAATTGTGACGCTAGTGGATATTCGGAATGTTTTAAATATGTCGGCGGATACAAAATCTCTATCTAAGGCGATCGTTGTTGAAATTGAAGATTTGGTTGCAGGTATCGTTGTTGACGAAATCTTAAATATTATATATTTGAATGTGGCAGAGCTTGCGACTATTCCTGCTGCACTAAATTCGGCAAACCGCGAATATCTGCTGGGCACCGCTCTTTACGAAGAAAAAATTATCGCTGTTCTCAACTTGCAAAAACTGCTGACAAAAGGGGGAGTTGTTGTTGAGGAGGAGGTTTGAAAAAAGATTTTACCAGCCCATCGGAATTGCGCCGGTACTAAGGATGTCCGCGCCACCGGAAACTAAAGAAAAGATATAGCCTTTCTCAGCAACAGTGCGGTACACTGGGATTTTTCGTAATTGGTAATTTGGGAATTACATATGGGTCAATACGGTTCACTTAAGACTATTTAGGCCCCTAAATCCCCCTAAATCCCCCTAAAAAAGGGGGACTTTGAGAGGTTTCTTGTCCCCCCCTTTTTAAGGGGGGTTAGGGGGGATCGTCTTAAGTGAACCGTATTGACATATGGGTTGCCAGAAACCGGGTTTTTTCACCAAAATACTCGCCAAAAAACCTCAATCTCGGTTAAAAACCCGGTTGATTGACCTTTGGGTGTAAGCCATATAATTACTCGCCCGCGTACCTCACACAAATTGAGAACCGCTATAGCAATAGAACAGAATTTGCTATGATAGTATTTGTTACTGTCACTGCACGGCATCGCTCCCAGAAGTTGCCGGCTGATTTCTGTTTTCAAGGCTGGACTCCCAACGACGATCGCAGCGTCACAACATTACCAACAGAAATTCTATCTTAAATTCAGGAAAAAAAGATGTTTGCTAAAATTAACAATTTAAACATTAGAAACAAGATGCTGCTCGGATATCTAGCGCCAGCAGCTATATATTTAGGGTTTCCCGTAGTAGTTATCGCTACTACCAATCAGGTGTTTAAAACTTTCCAAGAAACGGAAAGGGTGGATCAGGTAGTCGGAGAAACAAGTAATATATCCGCAGGTTCGGAGCAAATGGTACGGGGGCTACGCGGGTATTTAATTAATCAAGATCAGGACTTTTTAACGGATTTTCAAGCAGGTGCAGAGTTGGCTCTGCAGTCGGCGGATAATGTAGATCATATTGTTAAAGATCCCGAACAGAAAACCCGTTTGCAGAGAATCCGAGAGCTAGTCAAGCAATATTATGATGGTTGTAACGAAGACATTGTTCGCTTATTGCAGCAAAATCAGACAGCGAAAGCCATCGCTGTATTTAATACAGGCAAGTACAAAAAATTTGTGAATGAAATTGTGGAATTGAACCGGGAATTTCGGAAAACAGAATTAAAGATAGTTAAGGAAAAAAAGAAAATGACGAAGGAAGCTTTAAGCTTTTTAGTATCGACGCTGGTGATTGGTTCGGTGCTGTTAGTGCTGTTTGGTACGGGCATAGCTTGGCTGATTTCGTCAGGAATTATTGCAACTATCGATCGCGCAATTAGTTCGATCGCCACTTCTTCCACTGAAATTGCAGCAACAGTTGAAGAACAGGAACGCATGGCAAGCCAGCAAGCAGCTTCAGTCAATCAAACTACTACGACAATGGACGAATTGGGCGCATCTTCTAGGGCGACTTCACAGCAGATAGAAACTGCCGCATCTCAAGCAATGCAAGCTTTAACTTTAGCTGGCGCAGGTACAAAATCTGTCGAACAAACTTTAAAAGCAATGGCAACGCTGAAAACGACAGTGCAGGATATGCAAGGGCAAATTATGCAGTTGAGCGAGCAAACCGATCGCATTGGCAATATCTCAACTGTAGTTAGCGAGTTGGCTAATCAGACTAATATGTTAGCGCTAAATGCTGCCGTGGAAGCAGTGCGGGCGGGCGAACACGGCAAGGGTTTCGGCGTTGTGGCATCAGAAATTCGCAAACTTGCCGATCGCAGCAAAAAATCTGCCGCACAAATTAATCTCTTAGTTGCCGATATTCAGAAAGCAATTAACTCAACAGTAATGGTGACAGATGAAGGAACTAAAACTGTGGACTCTGGGGTGAATATTGCATCAGAAACTGCTGCGGCATTTGCCGGAGTAGCCCATGCAATTAACAATGTGGTTTTGAGCTCTCAGCAAATTTCCCTGAATGCCAAACAGCAAGCAATCGCGATCGAACAAGTGGTGGAAGCGATGAACTCCCTTAACCAAGCAGCCGCACAAACCGCTTGCGGCATCACTCAAACTAAAATCGGCACTCAAAAATTGAATGAAGCTGCTTTAGATTTAAAAGCAGTTGTTTAAGAATAACGATCAGTTATGATAGTTTCAAAAAAGGATGCAACTGTAGGCCCCTGTTCCCAACCCCTATCCTCATTAATCATTCCCAATTATTCAATTGTTGAATCTAAAATCTCAAAGCTAAGTAGGTCATTGCAAAAAAAAACCTAGTATCTTGTAGGGGCGGGTTTAGCTAAGAATCTATGATACAAGGCAGTTTATGAAGGCAAAACCCGCCCGACCCATTTCAGGAAGATTAATTACCAATTCCCAATTCCCAATTATCCATTACCCATTACCAATTTTTAATGATCAATAAATTTTTCCAAAAAATCCAACATCGACTACTGCTGCTTTTAATTTTAAGTACCTTAATTCCAGTATCTATTTTAGGCTGGTATGGAATTTCCTCTTCCACAGCAGCACTGCAAACCTTAGCCTTAACAAATCTTACTGAAAGTGTCGCCTCCAGCCGAGAGCAAATTGTTAACCATTTGGAAAATATGACTGACGATGTTTTGTTTTTCAGCAAATGTCCCCCTATTCAAGGAATAATTAGAGCTAGAGATGAAAATGGAGTAGACAAAGAAACTAATTCAACTTATCAAAATTGGGTCGATCGAATGCAAATCATATTTTCATCAATGATGGAAGTTAAGCCATATTATATGCAGTTGCGTTATATAGATGAGAAAGGTAACGAACTCGTGCGGCTAAATTCTGACAGCAAAACTATTAAGATTGTTCCCAATTCCGGACTACAAAATCAAGCTCATAGGGATTACTTTTCCTTAACTATGAAGCTAAAACCTGGCGAAATCTATGTGTCCCAATTCAATCTGAATCAGGAGCGCGGTAAAATAGAAATTCCTTACAAGTCAACAATTCGCCATGCCACTCCTGTTTTTAATACCAAAGGAGAAAGAAAAGGCATTTTGATTGCCAATTCTTTGGGCAAAAATATGACCGATATAGTTAAAAATATTAATCATGACAATTCAGAGCAAGCTTTTATGTTCAATCAAGATGGTAACTATATCTACCATCCCAATTCTAAAAAAGAATGGGGTGCTGAAAGAAAAACCAATGAAAATGTTCAAAAAGATTATGCGGCAGAGGTAGTGAATCAAATACTTTCCGGTGGCAAAGGCAATATTGACATCGGCGATCGAGTTATTAGCTATAATACAGTTTTTATCACAAATAAAAATAAGAAAAATTTTCTGGTTATTGTAAATCAATCACCGAAAATTTCGCTGTTTGCTTCTGTTATTGTGTTACAAAAAATAGCTGCGACTATTACTATAGTCTCCCTAGGCATTGTGCTGGCATTAGGATTGTTTGTGCTGCAACAACTAATTAAGCTGATTCGGGGACTAATCTATCAAATATCGTCATTCTCAATGCAAATATTATCTAATATGAACGAGCAAGAGCAAGTCGTAGGCGAGCAATTTCTCTCCGTCAATGAAACAACTGCAACTTTAGAAAAATTGGGCATATCTTCTCGGCAAACAGCCGAGCAAGCTGAGGCTGTTGCCGCCGCCGCTCGCCAAGCTTTAACCCTGGCGGAAGAAGGTACTCAAAAAGTTGAGGAAACTCTCAATCAAATGCTGAGTCTTAGACAAGCTGTGGCGGCCATTTCTCAGCAAAATCAGCGCCTGGGGGATAGCACGAGTCAGATTGGTAATATCTCGGCTTTGGCAAATTTAGTTAGCGATTTAGCCAGTCAGACAAATATGCTGGCTCTCAACGCGGCTGTCGAAGCTGTCAGGGCTGGCGAGTATGGCAAAGGTTTTGCGGTGGTAGCAAGGGAAATTCGCAAGTTAGCAGATGAGAGTCAAGAAGCGGCGCAAAAGATTAATGGTATTATTCCAGAAATTAAGGGCGCGATCGACTCGACGGTGAAAGCAACGGAAGAAAGCCGCAAAACAGTCGCGGCAGGGGTGAAAACAGCGCAGGATACGGCAGAAGCTTTTACGGGGGTTCGGGAAGCTTGCAATCTGGTGTTTACTAGCAATCAACAAATTTCTTTTAATATTAAACAGCAGGCGATCGCGATCGGGCAAGTAGCTAATGAAATGAACTCTCTCAACCGCACTGCATCTCAAACTATCAGCGGCATTACTCAAGTCAAAATCGGCACTCAAAAACTTAACGAAGCTGCATTAAATCTCAAGTCTGTGGTGTAAAAAGGAAGTTCGGCAACGAGGGGTGTACGGGATTTAACGGATTTAACGGATTTAACGGATTTAATGGATAGAAGGAAGAATTAGCGATTACCAATTAGCGATTACCAGTTACCGATTACCGATTACCCAAAGATATATATGATAGAAGATCAAGAACTCCGAGATGTATTTAAAGTCGCTAGTCAAGAACACTTGCAGAAACTCGACGATGGATTGCTGTACTTGGAACAACACCCAGGGGACTCAGCTAAGTTAGAAGAATTGCTGCGGGAAACCCATTCTCTTAAAGGCGATGCTGGGATGCTGGCCGTAAAAAATGTAGCATCTTTAGCTCATCAAATAGAGCATATTTTGGGAGGTGTCAAGCGGGGAGAAACTCAACTAAATCCAGAGCTTAGCGATCGACTTTCGCAAGGTTTAGACGCCATCCGCAAACTCGTTCACGAAGCCGTCACGGGTGAAGACTCCGGTGTCAATACATTTTACGTGCTCGCTAGCATGATGGGTGCTTCTAACAAGCCCCAGCCAGCCGCCCCCACAGTAGAACCAGAATCTTCAAAACTACCAGAAGAAGAATTAGTAAAAACGCAATTTACTGATTCGGAAACTGCGCCACCAGAAACAAACAGTGAAACTTCTTCCGCCGCTAATTTAGATAATAATTACTCTTTTTATACTGTACAATCCGAGCAAGAATTACTCCTGCAATCTCAAAACTTGCCTGTGGCTTCTCGCCCCGCTGCTGCATCGGTTTCCCAACCCAATGTTAGCGCTTCTTCTAGTTCGTCTTACCGCATCGAAACCATTCGCGTTGCTACCCAAAATTTAGACGATTTAATGACTCAAGCAGGGGAACTTACTGTCACCAAAACTCGGCTATTACACCGACTTGCTGATATCGAACAACTGACAACTTTGTGGGAAACTTGGAGCAGAGAAGCTTTTATAAATCGGTTGGCTTTTCATCAGATAGAATCCGAGAAAAATGGTTTTCAACAAAACGCGCTAATCATGCAGTTACAGAGTTATTACCAGCGTACTGAAGAACGTTTAGAACGTCTGGGAACTCTAGTAAATCGCTTGAAAAATCGAGTTGATGAAGATACTGCCAGACTCGAATTAATTGCGGAGGAATTAGAGTCAGGAATTCGCACTCTTAGACTCCTGCCTTTGTCCACTATTTTTAATTTATTTTCCCGATTAGTTAGAGACTTGGCTAAGCGGGAAGGAAAAGAGGTTAAATTAGTCATTGAAGGTGGGGAAACTAGAGCTGACAAACGCATTTTAGAAGAAATGAAAGACCCTTTAATGCACATGATTCGGAATGCGATCGACCACGGAATAGAGACGGCCGCCGAACGCGAAAAGCTCGGCAAACCTCCCGCTGCTACTCTCCGAATTAAAGGCTACCATACTGCTAGCAATATTATCATTGAAGTTGCTGATGATGGCCGGGGGCTGAATCTAGATCGCATTAAACAAACTGCTGTCAAACGCAACATCTGCACGCCGGAAGCACTCGCCGCCATGACAGAAAGCCAAATTCAATCGCTGATTTTTGCTCCGGGTTTTTCCACCAGAACATTTGTTACTGAAGTCTCTGGCCGGGGGGTGGGTTTAGATGTAGTTCGGACTAATGTTGAATCACTAAAAGGCAGCATTCAACTTGAATCTGTATCAGGAAAAGGATGTATGTTCCGGCTGCTGATTAGCACGTCTATAGCTACTGCCAATGTATTAATTGTAGCGGTTGAAGGTATTGCTTACGCGCTGCCAATTGAGTTTGTTGATACGGGAAGAATGGTGGCTGATTTTGATATTTTTTCCGTGGAAGGAAAAGCAACTATACTTGCCGATGGTCAGCCGCTATCAGTTGCTTATTTGGCAGATTTACTAGAATTGAAAAATGGAGAACGGCTGCCGAAAAATCGGGAGTGGAGACAGGAAAGTTGGAGAGAAATCAACAGCAAAACAGAGGGAGAATCCCTGAATTCAAATTCTCGGAAAATGTCTTGTATTGTTCTGAAAGTTGGGGAGGAAAGATTGGGATTATTTGTAGATACTTTGATTGACGCACAGGATGTGGTGATTAAACCTCAAAGTCAATTGCTGAAACGGGTGCGAAATGTTTCAGGTGCAACGATTCTGGGGACGGGGGAAGTTTGTATGGTACTCAATCCCCACGATTTGATAAAATCTGTACGCAAGCAAGTTTCGTCGCGTGGGGTTGGGAGTGCGCGATCGCCAATAGAGACGGTCAGCCAAAAACAAGTTATACTTTTAGCAGAAGACTCGATCGCTACCCGCACTCAAGAAAAGCGTATCCTCGAAGGTGCAGGTTATGAAGTGGTAACAGCAGTAGACGGATTGGATGCGTTGAATAAATTAAAAACTCGCTATTTTGATGCTCTGATTTCTGACATACAAATGCCAAATTTGGACGGTTTGGGACTGACTGTTAAAATTCGCGAGCAAAAAGAATACAGTGAGTTGCCGATTATTTTGGTGACATCTTTGGCGTCGGATGAAGATCGAAAAAGAGGGGCTGATGCCGGGGCTAATGCTTATATTTCTAAAGGTACGTTCAATCAAGATATATTGATCGAGACATTGAAAAGGTTAGTTTAGTTGTGGAAATGGCAGGGGAATCGGAAGCGGAAGTAGAAGGGGAAGGCAAGGAGGAATTAGGCTCAATTACCCATTACCAATTACCCATTATCCATTACGGTTCAGTTAAAGCTGATCCCCCCTAGCCCCCCTTAAAAAGGGGGGAACAAGAAATTACTCAAAGTCCCCCTTCTTAAGGGGGATTTAGGGGGATCTCCGGGGCATAAACATCATTAACTGAACCGTATTGCCCCATTACCCATTCCCAATTACCCATTTCCCAATTACCCATTCCCAATTACCTAAAAAAACTGATGTTATCGCCGATTAAAGTATTGTTAGTAGAAGATTCGCCAGTAGCTACGATTGTACTCAAGCGCATTTTTGATGCTTCACCAGAAATTGAAGTTGTCGGAACGGCTTGTAATGGGTTAGAAGCGCTAGAATTAATCCCGAAACTTCAGCCAGAAGTCATCTGTACGGATTTGAATATGGCACTAATGAACGGGTTAGAATTCACGCAGGAAGTGATGAGGAAATACCCGCGACCGATTTTAATAATTAGTGCTTCTGTACAAGCAAAGGATACTCAAAATGTATTTGAACTTCTGAAAGCAGGTGCATTAGATGTTTTCCCGAAACCCATTGGCGGGTTGGTGTCAGATTACGATCGCCTCGCGAATGAATTGATCGCTAAAGTTAAAGTTTTGTCGGGAGTTAAGGTATTTACGCGGCATCAAGGGCGGGGAGTAATCGAAACAGGCGATCGCCCCAACCAACAAATTACTCAATTACCAATTCGCAATTACCAATTATCTAGCAAAAATCTCAATTCTCAAACTATTAAGTTATTGGCTGTCGGCGCGTCTACAGGGGGGCCACAAGCGCTGCACTCGATTATTTCGCAGTTTCCTGCTAATTTTCCAGTGCCGGTAATTTGCATCCAGCACATCAGCGAAGGATTTTTGCAGGGATTGGTTGACTGGTTGGGTTGTGAATCTAAACTGCTGGTGAAAATAGCTGGTTTGGGGGAATTGCCGCAAGCTGGTATTGTTTATTTCCCGCCGGAAAAACGTCATTTAGAGTTGGATGCTCAAGGGCGATTTGTTTATTCTGAAGGTGCTAATTTTGCGGGACATTGCCCCTCTATAACGGTAACATTTAAGTCAGTTGCTAATTTTTATGGTCGGGCGGCGGCTGGGGTTTTACTAACAGGAATGGGTCGAGATGGTGCTGAGGGTATGTTGGCGATCGCCCAACGTGGCGGCTTGACTATTGCTCAAGATGAGGCTAGTTCAGTTGTTTTCGGAATGCCGAAAGAGGCGATCGCCCTTGGTGCAGCCCAGCACGTTTTACCCGTAAGTGCGATCGCTCCTCTACTGTTGGCGAAATTAAAAGTTTAGGACAAGCGGGAGAATATAGGAGTTTGCCGTTGAATCAGGTACAGGTGGGAATTGGGAATTGGGAATATGGTTTGACTCGCTACTTATAGTGCTCTCGGTGCGCAGTGCAAACCTGCAATATAGAGGAATACGGTTCACTTAATCCCGGAGATCCCCCCTAACCCCCCTTAAAAAGGGGGGGACAAGATTATTCTCAAAGTCCCCCTTGCTTTTGGGGGATTTAGGGGGATCTCCGGGCAATAAACAGTTTTAACTGAACCGTATTGACATATAGATGACTATTTCTTTGATGTAGGGCGGGTAACTTTTATGATTTGAGATCGATAAACTTACCAATTACTTCGCGCAATTTTTCTGCATCAAATGGCTTAGTTAAATACTCGGTTGCTCCAGCCAAACGCCCCTGTACTTTATCAAATGCTCCATCTCGCGCTGTCAACATGACGATCGGCAAATTCTGAAACTGAGGTAAGCTGCGCACCGTGCGACAGAGTTCCAATCCGTCAATACCAGGCATCGAAACATCGAGCAACAAAACCGAAATTTGTTCGTGATAAATCGTTGACAAAGCATCTACTGCATTGTCTGTCACGAGAACTCTAAATTCTTTGCTTAAAGCCTGTTTGACAAGTCCTTGCATGACGACGCTATCATCAACTGCCAAAATAGTTGGTAATTGACTGCTACTTGCAGACATATTCTTCTCCCTGTTTATTTATAGTTCTTGAAAATAGAAAACATAATTCTCGCCGTCATTTTTTGAGAGTGCCTTCTGCGAAATAATTGCCAACTCCGTTGGAGCATTAGTAGAAACGTTACCCCGGTTTTTTTGACCTCAAACTCGAAAAAAGGGGTTGCCAGAGGTCGATCGGCGATGACAACAGTTGCAAAATGTGCATCCCAACCAAGAAACCCTCGATGGTGAAGTTTGAACAACTATTGTTACAAAGTTTAACATTTTGGCAATCTTTTGTACTTGATCTCCTAACTTGAGTTGAGCCGCCTGCGCTACCGCCCAGTAAAGGGCACTGGTATTGTGACACAAACCAATTATTTTAATCTACCAGCAAGCCTGCTACCCACAATTAGATAAGTCTGTTAAGATACTATTAAACTTATTAAAAAATTCTACCTAAGCGATCGCCATGTATTTATCAAAGGTGCTTCCTCCCAAGCAAGGCTATGAGATTGAGTCCGCTAGAGGTATTCAAAAGTATAGTCAACTGGAATTATAATTTCTACAGCCTCAGCTCTGCGGTGTTCTAAATCCATAACTCAAAAGTTTCAATGTCAGTCAAAATGTGAGTCTGAGTTTGGCGCAAGCAGCCTGCGCGCGACTTGCGCCCACAGTCTCCCAGCACAAAATTCATAGCTTGTTTTTCTCGAAAGTATTGAGAAGGGCGGTTGCCAGCAACTAGATGGGCAGTTACAGATGATGAAAGCACCCTTGCCTCTTGGTAAAAAAGTGTTCGAGTTCCATAACATAGACTTGTATCAGCTTCTCGGCTCGGCTCCAGAGGCTTGCTTTGACGATTTGGTAGGCTTGGCAGCTCAGATCAGCCACACTCCTATGGCTTTCTTGAGCTTGATTGACGGTAACCGCCACTGGTTGAAGTCGCAGCTAGGTATCGATCGAACTTTGGGCCACCGTTACCTAAATTTTTGTGCTCGCGCTCAAGACCAAACTCCCGCAGAGTTAGGCCTGGGCTCAGACTCTCTCTCGGAATTTGACCAAGCAATTCCCCTACAAAAAACGTCGGTTGCTGCCGCAGGAGCGATCGCACCCCCGGCAAATTCCTTTCAGCAACAGCGACAAACCGTCATGATCCGAGACGCTTCTACGGACGTGCGATTTGCCGAACATCCGCTAATTGTTTCCTACCCCTGCGTGAAATTTTACGCCGGAATCCCCGTCGTCACCTCAGACGGACAGACACTGGGAATGCTCTGTGTCATGGACTCTGCACCGAAAGGCTTGACAAAAAAAACGATAAGTGGTTTAGAAGCTTTGGCTCGGCAAGTTGCGAGTTTGGTGGAGCTGCGCTGGCAATTGGTCAAAGCCCAGAAACAGGTGGCAAAGGTAGAAGATATCACCTCGGACGGCCAGGAAATCTCGGAGTTAGCTCGATCGAACCGCGACTTTTTTAGTGCCGTACAAACGGCAGAGAGCAGCACGAGAATATTGCCAACAAAAAAGCTGTCGATGATCGGGGAAACGGGCAAATCTCAAGGTTTACGCGAAACTTCAGCGCCCATCGAGTGCGATCGCGATCCCAAGCAAATTCCCGAAATATTGACCGATCGGCAATCAATGGCAGACTTGCTACAGGAGCGATCGCGCTTGGGAATCCTGCAAGCTAAAGTCGGTGCAGCCCTCGGACAAGGCGGGACAATACCCACCATCCTCAACCGCTGCACCGAGGCAATGGTAGACCATCTCGACGTGGCAGGGCCGAGCATTTGGACGTTCAACCCGCAGACAGAGCGGTTAGAATTGCAGGCCGATTCAGGACTCAGCAGCGAAGAGTGGGAACGGCTAATAGAAGATTGGCTGCGAGAAGAAACGGGACAACTCCAAACGGCTCCTCTGTGCCTGCTGTCGAACCCGTCCCTCTGCGCGATTGCCTATCCGCTGATTGTGGAGGAGCGGCTGGTGGGAGTGATGGCTGTGTGCAGCAGCGCTGCTGCAACGGAGGGATCGCTAGAAGTTCTGGGGTGGATGGCTAACGTCCTCGCTGTGGCGATCGATCGCATCAAGGCGCGAGAAGAATTGTTGAGCCGCCGGGAAAGTCTGCTGTTCGGCCTGGCGAGTCAGATGCGGAATTCCCTCGACCTCGACAAAATTTTAGATACGGCTGTCAACGAAATTCGCAGCTTGTTGCAGGTTGACCAGTGCTACTTTTTGTGGTACTCCATCTCGCGAGACGGGCAGCCAAGCTTTGCAATCACCCACGAGGCGGCAAATCCCGAACTGAAAGAGCGGCTCACAGAATACCCGATCGAACAAGTAACGCTGCTGGCCGAGAAAATTTGCCACCGCCAAACCCTCCGGATCGGGGACGCGGCGACAGCACTCTGCATCGAACCGCCCACGCGAGATTTTTTGACCAGTCTCGGGATTGTTTCTAACCTGCTGCTGCCACTCAAGACTCGCTCCGGTCAAATGGGTGCTGTAGTTTGCAACCATTACAGCAGCCACCGTTCCTGGGCGGCAAGCGAGGTGGAATTGCTGCAAGCGGTGGTGGATCAACTGGCGATCGCGATCGACCAAGCCGAACTTTACGCCCAAACCCGGGCGGCCGCCTTAGCAGCTCAAACTCAAGCCAGACAACTGAAGGAAACTTTGCAGAGTTTGCAGCAGAAAGAAGCTCAGCTCATCCAAAACGAAAAAATGTCCTCTCTCGGTCTAATGGTCGCCGGCGTCGCCCACGAAATTAACAATCCGGTTAATTTTATTTACGGCAACTTGACTTATTGCAAGCAGTACATGAAAAATCTGCTGGATTTGCTGCACTTGTATCAACAGCACTACCCCGATCCTTGCCAGGAAATTCTCGACAAAAGCGAAGAAATCGATGTTGATTTCATAGTGCCGGATTTGCTGAAAATTCTGTCTTCAATAGAGATGGGAACTGAACGCATCCGCCAAATTGTCCTGTCTCTGCGGAACTTTGCGCGGCACGACGAAGCCGAGATGAAGCCGGTGGACATTCACGAAGGGATTGACAGCACGCTGCTGATTTTGCAGAGCCGCTTGAAGTCAAACGGGCTAATACCGGGAATTGAGGTAATTAAAGACTACGGCGACTTCCCGAAGGTAGAGTGCTATCCCGGACAGCTCAACCAAGTATTTATGAATATTTTGGGGAATGCGATCGACTCTTTGGAAAATCAGCCCGCACCCAAGACGATCAAAATCTCGACGGCATTGGTGGGCCCAGACTTGGATACTGCTGAGTCAGGAAAGTCGATCGGTCAAGTTGTGGTGATTCGGATTCAAGACAGCGGGCCGGGATTGGTCGAAAAAGCTAAATGCCACTTGTTTGACCCTTTCTTTACCACTAAACCTGTGGGCAAGGGTACGGGGCTCGGCTTGTCTATCAGCTACCAGATTGTGGTGGAAAAACACGGAGGCAGCTTGAAGTTTATCTCGGAACCTGGACAGGGAGCGGAGTTCTGGATTGAAATCCCGCTGGCTCGACCCGTTATGGTGAAAGAATAAACTGGCGGGCGATCGGTGGCAAAAAGATTTTTGAAATTTTATTGTCAAAGTGCTTGACAGATTTGGGTGTTAGAGTGTTAATATGATGAAGGTTAAGACGTTGGGGCGTCGCCAAGTGGTAAGGCAGCTGGTTTTGGTCCAGCCATTCAGAGGTTCGAATCCTTTCGCCCCAGTTAAATTATTTTTGCGATTGTTTTTTCAATTGTTGATGAAAGAAGAAAACCGGGCGGTTAGAAACCGCGTCTACACAGGCAAAACCCGCCTCCACGGGTTAAAGAGTGGGCGGTTAAAATTAGGTTATCCTTTTTTTTAGTCCGCGGAGGCGGACATTGTTTGTATAGACGCGGTTTCAACCGCCGTTTTCTATTCACAATCATTCCTAACTTCCAGGCCCGCGAGCGTTTAGCCGATCGAACACGTGTCGAGAAATTGCCGGAAATACTGTTTCGTCCTTGGAATAAGCCGGATCATCTGCGAAAACGACTAAAATATAAATCGCTCGATCGTCTAAAGTCCTGACAAATGTCGCTTCGCTGCGAGAACTAGAAGTATAGCCAACCTTGGAACCAAAATAAATATTAGGTGGTAAAGATTCGCCCAGAAATCCTTTGATCGGGTTGCTAGGGTCATTCTTCCAAGCTTTGGGATCTAAGTCTCTCGTCAGCAAGTAAGCCATTTTGCGGCTGGCGATACTCGAAACTGCTTGCCTTGTATATATTTCATAGATTAATCTGGCGGCTTGGTCGGTAGTTACTTGATTGCGAATCGGCTGGGAAGGATCGCCCCGTAATTGCAAGTCGCGACCGATTGGGCCTTCTTGCCTTAAATAGTATATGGGATAATTTTTGGTAGTTATACGAATATCAGTGTAGCCAGCAGACTGGAAAAATGTGTTAATTTGCTGGCGCTTTTGCAGCCATGTTTGCAACTCTTCTCCTGCGAGTCGTCCGCCGGATTTTGTATCTGTGATTTTGTCTAAAAGCCTGCTAGCAGCATCGTTGTTGGAGACGCGAATCATTTGTTCTAGGTCGTCCTTAAAGGCAGATTCTCTTTGCGTAATTGTGCCTTTTTCGATGGCAGAGTAAAAGGCTGCCATCCAAAATAACTTGGCAACGCTAGCAGGAAATCTGAGAGCTTGATTTTGATATCCGGCAAAGGTGTGGTTTTGGGAATTGCTGACATCAAATAAGCTAATTGATAGCTTGTCTGCGGGCAATCCTTTACTGGTTGCAATCTGGGTAGCTTCATCAACAATCCCTTGCAATTCTTGAGAGTAAACTGGATTGGGAGGTGTTTTGATGTTGTAGCTGAAGCTAGGCTCGTTTTGACGATCGACTAAATTTTCCGATGTTCCAATTGTCGGCGGCGAGATTGCCTCTTGAGGTAAAATGACTGGCGGTTCTGGGGCGCGGCGAGTTCTGAATGGTATTGTGACAATCCAAGCTAGTGCGATCGCCCCAGCAATTAAGCACAGAATGTTACGGTATTTTAGCCGAGAAAGATTCGTTCTGACTCGGCGACGAGATGGGACGGGATGCTGGCTGCTTGGGCGTCCGGGCCCGACTGGGCGGTTGCTTGGGCGTCGGGGCCCGACTGGACGGTTGCTTGGGCGTCGGGATTGGATGAGACCTCTTGCATTAATCTTTGATTGATAGGTCAACCGCAGATACAAGGCAAATGAACACAGATTAACCCAGATAATTTCAAGAAGAGCGAGCGACTTTTGCCAGATATCTATTAGTCGGGGCCCGATTGGGCGACGAGATGAGACTGGACGGCTGCTTTGTCGTCTGGATGGGACTGGACGGCTGCTTTGGCGTCGGGGCTGGATGGGGCGTTGGGGCCCGATTGGGCGGCGTCGGCGGTCTACTTGCATTACAGTGGGTGTGATATCAAACTCGCAGGATCAGTTTATAATAGGGCGGCGTCTAATTGAAACTCTCAGGGCTAAAGCCGCTGAGATTCTTGAAGAGTCCAGAGTCTGAACTTCAAAGGCGCACTCAATTCGCCTCTACTGATTCCGCTTAGATCTAATCCAAGCATCACCGCTACTTTTCTGATTATATTGACCGCCCCGTTACAATCACAATTGATATATTGATTGTTTCCGGTGCGATATAATCCGCGTTTTACTCGTCTCCCTGACGACTCCCAACCTTCCGGTTTTTCACGGTATTTGGGGAGGAAATCAGAGTCAACAAAACTAGCCTTGCTTGTATACGATTCTTCCGTTTCAACGAATTGAATACCAAATCGCTCACATAACTGTTGAATTCGAGTCTTTAGTCGGGCAGTTGGAATTTGGACAAACTTTTGGTTGTTCTTCTTTCCCATATTTGCACCGTCTTTTTGACCCTTGTTCCAACCAAAAACGACTGTACCAATTTCGTTCTCAAGGCAATGGTCGATTACCTTGCGAGCCGCCTTGTTCGTTGCGTCTCGCATTACTCTGTTCCGTTTTTCCGTGATTCTGGCTAAACGGTTAGACCAAAATCCATTAGGTTTTTCATCCATCAATCTGGCAACTGTCTTGTTGTACCATTGATTTTTGGACTTAAGATGCTTGCCGTCAATTATCAAGCTAGTTCCGACATTGCTGACTCCAGTTAGCCAATTGTTCAATCCGTGGTCTAAGCCAAGCACTTTTAACGGATCTACTTCTACTTGAACCTGAGATATTGGATACACGTATTCGACATAGAAGCATCTATTCCTAGGAAGAATGCGAACCTCTTTAAGTTCGCCAAACGTGAGATTAGATGGCATCGGCAAAAAGAATTCTTTCAAGCCAAACCACGCCTTGACTTGTAATCCTAACGGCAGCCTTATCTTACCGTCAACCAGTTTCAACGCACGTTTAGGGAAGGCGATTAGCTGGAATCCTGGATTTCTGTAACCAGGGAATCTAGGCTTTTGCTCTAATTCTCCATTGATTGATTTTTTCAACAAAGCAGCGAAGGATGTAATAGATTCACCCACGGCGAGACAGGTTTGAACCGATACTTCACTTGCCATTGCTCGAAAATGTGGATTTCGATTCATCTCGTTAACTAGATCGAATCCAGTCACGAACTTGCGCGCCTTAAACCAAATCTGCCGAGCATAGTAAACTGCACAATTGTGTAATTTATTCGATTCCCCGCAAAGGTATTCTAGGATGGATTTTAAATCCTTGTCCGGGCTTAGTAGGCACTGCTGAACCCCCATTACTTTTTTACTTTTTGCCATCTTCGACTAATTTGTTGATTTCTCTCAGTATATCGACTAAAATAGTAGATGTCAACCAGTTCATCAACTTTATTTTTATGCTTGTCCAAGAAGACTACAAGGCGCATAATCACGTAAAATACCTAGTTAACTACCATTTCGTTTTCATCCCAAAACGGAGGAGGAAAGTTTTAACTGGAAAGGTAGCGACTAGGATTCGTCAGATATTTTTAGAGCTAGCGATTGAGAAAGGTTGGGACATTTTAGCTTTAGAAGTAGCTCCCGACCACGTACATCTATTCGTTAGCGCTAAGCCTGTAGATCCGCCACACTTGATAGTCAAGGCGTTCAAGGGGCGGTCTAGCAATTATTTGCGAAAAGAGTTCCCAGAATTAAAGCGACTACCTAGCTTGTGGACTAGCAGTTATTTTGTGAGTACGGCCGGCAACGTCAGCAGTGAGGTAATCCGAAAATACATTGAAGATCCTCATCATGCGTTAAACTGACGGAAAGATTGAAGGCGGTTGAAACCGCCGAGTCGCTTCCCTCTCAGGACTAAAGTCGCTGAGTTTCACGCATTCCGCTATTCTTTTTATGACAAGTATGTCGATCGAGTCCGAGTAGTGTCAATTTAATCTGTCTAGTAGGCTGATTGAGACTTCTAGTAATTGTAAAAATTTCAGGATAGCACTGAGTTGAAGCAAAATCCTTTGAGAAACATGAGAAATTTTTGGAGTCTGGCTGTTTTGGGATTGGCGATTGCTGGCGTGAACATTTTTTTGATACCTCATGTTTGGGCATTTCAGTCTCAAGCTGCTGCGGGCTCTATTGTCGATCGACAAACAGAACAACGCAGCCCGGATGCAGCAACTGAGTTGAGGGGAAAAAGCGAACATCGGGAAGCAACAAACAAGCAAACGCTTTCGAGTCTCCCGAGTCCGTTTTGGGACTTGAACAATTTAGCTGAAATTTCCTATTCCCAATTGCTGGAAGTGCTGGCGAGACAACCAGAATCCAATAATACTCCGGGAGAAACCGCTGCACAACCCGAAGACATAGCACGTTTTGACAAGATTGTGCAGTATGCAAAAAAACAAAATTTGCCCGATCGCCCGATCGGAGAAATCATACAGGCGATCGGCGATAATTTCCTAGGACAGCCCTACGCCGAGGGTTTGCTGGACAAATCCGACGCAGAAAAGTTGATTGTAACGTTGAATAAATTTGATTGCGTTTTATTTGTAGAGACAGTTTTAGCTATTTCGCGAGGCGTAGCAGTAAAAGATTATGATTATCAAAACTTTGTAAATCGCATAGAAGACCAGCGGTATGTAAACGGTAAAATGAACGGTTATTGCAGCAGATTGCACTATTTTTCCGAATGGATTAACGACAATCAAAAACGGCAAACTGTGGAAAATATCACCGCTCAATTGGGAGGCATCCCGATGAATAAAACACTAAATTTCATGAGTCAGCACCGCAGCAGTTACCCGCAAATGGTGAAAGACGAAGCAACTTATCAGTGCATAGTCGGCATCGAAGCAGACTTAGCCAAAACTATTGTGAATTACATCCCGACAAATCGGATCAAAAGTGTGTATTCCCAGTTAAAACCGGGGGATATTGTGGCGGTAGCCACGGATGTTAAAGGATTGGATGTCACCCACACGGGCTTTGTGTACAGGAATGCAGACGGGAATCTCGGCTTAATTCACGCTTCGCCGGCTGGGGCTGTGACAGTTGCTTACGACTTGCACAGATATATTAGCAGAGTCGAAAGTGCGATCGGCATTGTAGTAGCTAGGGCGAAAACACCAACTCCCCAACCGTAGGGTGCGTCAGTTGGCATTATTTTAGCTGCAAATTCAAAATCTCTATGCTGACGCACCCTACAAACTAATTTTCCGCTTCAGCCAAACCACAAAAACCCATTCCAAAGTACATCCCACAATATAGTATTAGTAGGGTGCGTCAGTTGGCATGATTTTAGATACCCATTGAAAATCTCTATGCTGACGCACCCTACAAACTATTGGCTATTTGCCCAGAATCGAACATGATATTATTCATCAAATCTTGTCTATTGAACAAGTTCGCTGCGAGATACCTTACTACTTCTCGCAGGATTTGGCGTTAATTCGGGCGGTGACGCTTGAACGCTTCCCCATTCAGTCAAAAAGCTATTTAACAAAACCTCTTGCTGAGTGCGAAATACCTCGACATTTGCCCCTCGATTCATAATCACAAACCACACAGTTTGTTGTTTTTGAGTGGGCAGCGCGCCGCCCAAAGCGCTAACATTATCCAACGTACCAGATTTGATTACTGCTAATTTTGGTAGCGGTCGTTCTGAGAGTATTCCTTTATCTTTCCCAACTACAGTTAAGACATCAGCAACTGTCATGCTGTAAGGTTGCAGATAGCGTTCTAAAGCGATAAATAATGCGCAAGCAGCCCGGGGAGAAATGCGATTTTCGTCGCTCAATCCCGAACCGTTGACCAGTTGGATTTCTGCGGAAGGAACTCCAGTTGCTGCTGCTGCTTTTTGTGCAACTATTTTTGCACCGCCGACAGTATCAGCTAGCATATCTGCCATCAGATTGTTGCTATACTGATTCATTTTTTTGATTAGTTCGGCGAGGGGTAAAGAATAATGTTTGGCTAAGGGCACGGCGCTGGGACTTGTTGGCAAAACTTTGACAGTACCATCAATTACTATTTGGGGTTTTGGCGTATTTGGAGGTAATGTTTGATATTGGGCGGCGGCTTCGGGAGGCCAGATTTCACTGTTCAATGCTTGTTTGAGCAATTCTCCTGATTTGAGGGGATTTAATTCAAAATTCATGTAAAATTTATCGACAATTATTAAATTGCCAGTGACTCGCTTGATGCCTTTTTGATTTAAGATGTTACCGAGGGCGATCGCCTCTTCCCACACAAACAACGGATCTTCGCTGCCCTCAATAACTAAATCGCCTGTTAATACGCCGTCTTTGATTGTGCCGTTGGTACTAATTGAGGTGATAAATTGATGTTCCGGCCCGAATTGTTGCAGCGCTACCAGAGATGTTGCTACTTTGGTAATAGATGCGGCTGACAGAGGGACTGTACCTTGATGATTGGCTAACAAAGTATTGCCCGATTGTATCCAGATTCCTTGGTCTTCTTTGGCAGAACCCTGGGCTGTCAACTCGTTGAGATATTGCTGGATTTTGGTATTTGTGGCGGTTTTGGGATTGTTGACAGAGACTGTTAACGGCTGACTTGGTTTTACTGGTGGCGCGGAAGATTTGACTACAGGAGAGGGAGTTGCAAGTTGGGGTGATTCCGTAGCGGCGCATCCGGTGATAATTGTGATCAGGACGATCGAACTTACAGCAGTCAAGTAGCGATTTTTCAGCATTACCTTAATCTTTTCCATCAAATTTACCATCATCTTTCGGCACACCCGATGGAAAGTTTAGCACTGTTGCCGCGCGTCTTCCTTCTCTGATCTTTCTTCGCGTCCTTAGCGTCTTCGCGGTTTGTTCAATAGATATCCTGGAAATGCTTCGGGATTTGATCTGCATCGCCTGGGGATCTCACCCCAGGCCGATCGCAATCGCAAATTCAAGGGTAAACTGGTCTATCCAGCCATACTGCCCATACTGCCCATACTCCCCATACTCAGCGGCACCATTTCTCCGTGCATCGTCAGGCCTAATAACATCGGCTCATTAACTCGGATCTGCTCTCCTGTAAGCGCGCAGCGTTCTTCCTGCTGTGCTGTGGCATTAATACTAGCTCGAATATCCGATCGACCAAACATCTGACGATAGTCTCCAGACTTCTGCTGGACGTAATTCCAGAGCAAATCTCGAATCAAAGCTTGATAGCCTTGATTGCCCGCGAGCTCTTTGAGTCTCTCCTTGAGCTCTTTTTCCAGTCGAATGCTGGTGACTTCCATTTCGGTGGTTGAGGTTCTAGGTAGGGTATGCATAATTTTTTCTCCGTGACGGTGTACATATCTGTAATATCAGTGTAGTATGTTTAAAGCTAGATTTAAAGCTCTCTTACTACTTTCTGCCTGCTGTGAAATTTTTCGCCACCTACTCCACCTATCAACTCAAGTGCGATCAGCCCAGAGGTTGCTCTGACTCGTCACGGCACGTTTTTAGGACGGGTTTGGCGATCGAAAAGGCGACCTCGTGGGTGGGTACAAGCCTAGATAAACCCGGTTATAGTGGATTAGAACAAAATGCAGAAATTAATTACAACCAGGTAGACCAAGACGGTCTGGGAGTGGCACAGCCACAGAAAGATACGCGAAGCGGGAGGTACAGCTAAAAAAACTGTACCGATACAGGATGAAAATTTGCATGAAAGCAGTTTTTTTGGCCCCCGCTTCTGTCGTAACAGAAGCGGGGGCATTTGATTGGATATTTGAGAAATTAGGAAAGGCTTGGGAAACTGGCAAAAAACCAGATTCAGCCAATGCTGGTGCAACACCCAAAATCCCAAATCTAAAATCTAATCATGCTGGTGAAACAGCCACAATCCCCAATCTAAAATCTAATCATGCGGGTGTTACACCCACAATCCCAAATCTAAAATTTAAAATTCTTCAATCTAAAATCTAAATGAGGAGGAGGCAGCCGTGAACGTAGTAACTGATGTATTGAGGCAATCTGTGGTGGTGTTTTCCCAGAATTACCTACCGATGAGCCGTGTCAACATCAAACGAGCGATCGTACTTTTGGTAACAGGCAAGGCCCAACCTCTGGATTTTAGCATTGGCAACGGCTGGCTAGTACGATCGCCCAGCACCAGCATCCACGTACCCGAACAAATCCGCTTGACTTTTGGCAACAGGGAGCGCGTTTGGAAAGTGCCGCCAGTCAATCGCCGGGAAGTGTTGCGCCGCGACGCTCATTGTTGCCAATACTGTGGCAACAATCGGCATCTGACGTTGGATCACGTTATGCCTCGATCGAAGGGCGGGACGCATACTTGGGACAACGTGGTGACGGCTTGTGAACGGTGCAACTCTCGTAAGGGCGATCGAACTCCCATAGAAGCTCAAATGCCTCTGCGAACTAAGCCGAAGGCTCCCATGCACCCCACTGTTGCTTTTGCCGAAATGTTTTGGCACGAATACCAAATTGGGGAATAGGGAATTAGTCATTAGTCATCAGTCATTGGTCATCAGTCATTGGTCATCAGTCATTGTTCATTAGTTAATCAAAAACAACTGACAACTAACAACTGTATTTCGCGATCGTATTTACGACCCCAGAAACGAGGTTTCTTAGTACATTGCTCGTGAATCTTCCCAAAACTCGTGTAGAAACCAGGTTTCTCACTGCCCATGCGTAATGCGCGAACCAATGACTAACGACTAATGACTAATGACTGATGACCAATGACCAATGACAATTGACTGATGACTGAGAGAGAGAGGGCGGGTTTTGCCATTTTTTTAGTCATTTGTATCATAGATCCTTAGCTAAACCCGCCCCTACAAAATGCTAATGACTAATGACTAATGACTAATGACTAATGACTAATGACCAATTTCAAATTTAGGGCTGTCAATATGCTGAAGCTGACTTACACTGAAACGGGCTTTAATCTAGAGCGTTTGGCTCAATCTCCCGAACAGTTAGTGGCGCTGCGAGTTGTGCTGGCTATGCGAGTTGGTCAAAGCATCAGCGTCGAACCGAGCACTGCGGCATTTTTGCTGCCGGCGAATTTGCCGGCGCTTTCTCTGTTGGAATCTGAGGCCCGCCGAGATGAGTGCGAGGCGATCGACCTTTGTGTTGCTGATGCTGATTTTGTAGAAGTGACTTTGCGCGGTACGTGGATTTCTGATGCGTCTGAGGGCGCTCAGGGGGTGTTTGCGACTGTTTTGGGCGATCGGGCTGAACTCTTGTTGCTCAAACTCTGGCTCGAAACTCAGGGGGCTGCCGAGGTGGTCGGGGAAGTCGGCGATTAATATCCGATGATGAAGGAAGAAGGAAGAAGGAAGAAGGAAGAGGGAAGAAGGAAGAAGGAAGAAGGAAGAAGGAAGAAGGAAGAGGGAAGAAGGAAATATTGTGTTCATCTCCCACTCTCCCTCTCCCAGTCTCCCCATCCCTCACTCTCATTAAGGTGTATAAATGATGTTGAAGTAAATGCCATTATCTTGCAAATTGTCGCCTTTATCGCTAATTCTCACCAAAGGAAAAGCGTAATCTACGCGCAAGTTCACCTGCCGTATCGGTTGCCAGATCACCCCCAAACCCAGACCTGCCAAGAATCTTTGATTGGTTAATTTATTAGGATTGTTGGCAACGTTCCACACCGTACCCGCATCCAAAAAAGGAGCCAATTGAAGTTTGGGATTTCCCGAAGCATCTCGCTGCAAAGTAATCCGATTCTCGATCGAAACTCGGAAGCCGTTATCGCCAGAACCGGCATTTTGGCGGTAGCCTCGCAAAGATTGTCCCCCACCAATTACAAATTGCTGCGAAGGCAATAAACTATTAGCTGACAACTGCAAATCTGACTGCAAAATTAATAAATTTTTGTCATTCAATCGCTGTACTCGTTGCACTTGACCCAGCCAACTAAAAAATTGTCCGTCAGGGACAGAACCTTCGTTTTGAGTCGCATCAAATAAGCTAGTCCCGATCGTAAATTGCGATCGCACGGCCCAAGCACCCTGGGGGTCGCGCCGAATGTAGTCCTGTCCCAGCTTAATTGCAGTCGTAGTGCTGACACCCTTGGAGTCCGGGCCGATACCAAAAGGAAACGGTTCGCCGGCGAGAAAAGTGCTGCTTGTCTGATAAGTAACACCGGCAGATAAGGCAAATTCTTCGATCGGCGTTCTCCGCAGCGGCTGGCGGTAACTAAGTTCAAATAAATGTGACTTCCCCGAAATATCAAAAGTGTCAAACGGTGCTTGTACAATACTGTTACGGTTCGGCGCCGCCCTCAATTGCAAAGTGCCGTTCATCGGATTTAGGGGCACGCGATAGCTGAAATCGAACAAGTCTGAATCGCCTAGCGATCGATAATAAGCACCCGCAAGTTCGTCGCCATTTCCTGTTATGTTCCGGTGTCGCAAACTTACTCCCAATCTTTCGGAACCGACACTCGGAGGTGAGTAATTGTCAAAGCTGAAACTGGATTGAAACGGATTAGCTTCCGACACTCTGACGATCAGAATGCTCTCCGCTGCATTATCTCCAGCCCGCAGGCTGGCTTCTACATTGTCGAATAAAGGATCGACTCGCAGCAGCCGGAGTTGGTCTTCTAATGAAGCTGTGCTTAAGGGTATTTTGGCACCGAGTCGAATCCGGCTGCGGATGTAACTTTTATGCACTCTTTTATTTCCTTCTACCTCAATTGGGCCCAGCTTGCCTTCGAGCACTTGAATTTCGACTACCCCTGCGGTGAGAGTTTGGGGCGGCAAGACGGCTCTCGAAGTGATGTAGCCACGATTGAGGTAAATTTCGGTAATTTTGTCGGCGATTTGTTTGAGCTGTTCTAGGGTGGATGAACGGCCTTCAAACGGCTTGATTAAGGCATTGATTTCGTCTTGACTTAAAATTGTGCTGCCAACTACTTGAATTTTCTGCACCTGAATTATCGTATCCGGGAGTAGTTGGGGCACTGGTGACGGGGGTTGGGGCGCAACTGTTGGTGGTGTTTGGGGAGGTTCTACTGAAGGCTGTGGGGCTGGTTGCAGAAATCGATCGCGATTTGGATCTGGTTGAGTCGGCGGCGGTGGCAGGTTTGGAGGCGCAGTTTGTTGATTCTGGGCTAAAACATTGCAATGTGGATGGTTCTGGCATTTTGGATCGCCCTCAACCAGATTTTTTGCTTCGGACGACTGGCGGGTATCACAATCCGTTTGATTAATTGTGGAACAGCGATCGGGCTGATTGTCAAGAGGGCTGCTTTCGGGAAAATCGGGGAGTTGATTTAAGTTTGTTGCAGTTTCATCTTGTTTGATTTCCTGTTTTTGCAGTGCTAATGCTTCGTTGTCCGTATTTGCTAAGTTGTCAGCGGCCCAAAACTGAGAAATATCATTTGTTTGGGATATAGCTTTATTGGCATGAAAGCAAGCAATCGGGAGCGCAGTTAGAAGTGAAATCCCCAACCGAAATATGGCAATATTTGCTCTCGGGCGCATAATTAATAATTTTTGTAAAATAAGTTGGTCTGCTGCTTGACTCTGCCAGTTTACCATTTAGTAGTGGGCGCAATTTGACCATAAAAGTTTCAGCAGTCCGGTTTTCAAGAGGCAAGGGAACCCGAACTGCTGGCGAGGACAAAAATTTTAATTTATTGAGGACGATCGACCCAAAAACCCGGAACGCCAACAAAATTGTCTGTGGCGCGGCCAAAGACTGCGCTCGAAACCGGGTTTTTGGTACTTGCTGCACCACTCTAATTATTTTCGAGTTATGGGTGTTAACTGACTTGTGACTAATGGTTCTCGGGCGATTTTGCCGAGTTCGACTGAGCTGAGCACTTCTGACCACTTGAGCGCTAAACTGGCATCGCTGGGAGACTCGATGCGCAATTGAGCTAGAGTTGCCAGGTACTCGTACCAGAGACCTTGTTGAGCAAAGATGCTGAGCTTGGCGCGACGATCGGGCGATCGATCCAACTGTGTTTTCACTGTTGGGGCGAGTACGGTACGGTTGATCCACCCAGAAACGAGAACATCATCTGTATAGCTTTTTGGGTTGCATTTGATCGTAAAGTACCATTGATAGTTTTTGCCAACTTCCAGGGCTGGCGAGTTGCCGTCGGAGTCGAGGCTGACGCTAACGATACCAGCACGGCTAGTTACCATCCGAAAACTTTTTTTGTATACTGTTTTGTCGTTTTCGTCCGCTAACTCAAACTGAACTGTTTTGTCGAGGGCTACCGGAAGGTAGTAGAAAAATGTTGGCTTTGCTGATATGGTTTTCCCCATAGTTGATTGGGGAATCAGGGCAGTTATGGCAGTGGGGCATACTAACCCACGGGTTCCTCCCCCTTCCCGCCTTCCGGGTACTCCTTGCTCCGGCGGTTGAAAGTTATTCCAGATGGCTACTGGTTGCTGGCTATTCGGTCTGCTTCCGGTTTGTCCGGCTAGTTGAACTGTTTGCCAGTTAAGGGGTAGCTGCGGTGTTGAGGGCGGGTAAACGCTGTTTGTCGGGCTGTTGAGGGCAAGAGCTGGTGTAAATAAACTGCCGGCGGCAACTGCCTGTAAAGACAGAATTAAGGAAAGAGTACCGGTGTTTAGAGCAGACTTCCAATCCATGACGAACCTGCCTTTTTGTGAACATAGGAACTTGATCGCACGGTCTTATTCTACCCAAGGTTTTGACGGATATAGTAATCTGCTGTACTTAATTTATATCTTTAGGGAGATACGATTAGCTTGGCTACTCTGAAAGATATGTAATTCTGTGTCGCATTTTTCGGTGGTAGCTTAGTAGTTATACTTACTTGCCTTCAGAGCAGCAGGTTGGGTTGAGCTTGTTAAACCCAACTTTAAAAAACACTAATATTCCGGGTTTTTTAAGTCTGGCAAGAGGCTACAACGCGTATTTACGTTAAAACCCCCGGTTGATGCGTCAGTCCTGGATCTCAGGAATCTCGACAATTTTACTGGTGAACCTCAAGCGATCGACTACAAGTTACAAATCAGGTCTTCTGTAAAATATGATCGGCAAGAAATTTAGCATGAATCTCGATTCACCAGTTGTCTCGGACAAACAGCCTTCGGGGCTGCGGATGGTAAGACCGATCGGTGTATCTGCACTGCACGGCATTGCTTTTTTAGGAAATAGGTTGTTCGCTGTCGATCGCGCCGAAGGGCTGCTATTGGAGATCGATCGAGAAACTGATAACACTACTGTTTTGAATCCTCATCAAACGGCTAAGTTTGCGGGCGCAACCGGGCTGGCTATTTGGGAAGATACTCTCTGGTTTTCCCGGGATGAGGATATTTGTTGCTGTCCGGGAGCAATTCGGGACGGGGCAATCGCACAACTCAAACCGGAACATTTTGTTTCACTTTCTTATCCTGTTGACGGGATTGCAGTTTGGAAATCTACGCTGTATGTGACTTGCCAGAGATTGGGCTATATTCTGGTTCTTGATGTGAAAACTGGTCGGGAAATTACTCGGTTTTTCGCTCCTGGTATTGGGGTAGAAAATATCACTGTCCGGGATGAGGAACTTTGGATCTGCGACAAAACTGAGCAAACTGTTTACTGTTTGGAACGGGCAACTGGGGAGATTAAATTTAGCGTTTTGACTCCCTTTGAATGGCCTTCTGGTTTGGCTTTTCACCAGGATTCTGAAACAGGGGAGGAGGTTCTGTATGTGGCTTATGCTGGGGATGAACTTTATATCCGGGATGATCCGAATTCGGAAGATCCTTTTCAGTTGACGAAGCGCGATCGCACTTTTGTTCACCCTTTGTCTTTTCACTACAATGAAGCCGAACGCTACGCTCTGTCAAGCGGTTTTTTGATGGAAATGTCTTATGTGGAGGAACTGTCTCCTCTCGATGAGGTGGAAATCGATAATTTGGAGTGGCGGATTGCTTTGCCTTCGGAAACTCATCGGCAAAAGGTCAGGAAAATTACGCCGATTGGAATGCCTTTTACTGAGGAACTTCTGGAAGGGGAACGGGTGGCGGTGTTTAAGTTCGATCGCCTCCAGAAGGGGGAACGGCGAATTTTTGGCTGGAAGGCTTTGTTGGAAGTGCGATCGATCAAGTATCAGTTGTCACCTCGAAATGTGGAAAAGATTCCGCCACTATCGCCGGAGTTTGCAGCTAAGTATTTGGTGGACAATGACAACTTGGCGATGGATACGGAGATTGTGCGATCGGGTGCGGTGGCATCCATTGGCACAGAAACTAATATTCTGAGGAAGTTACTGAGTATTCGGAATTTTGTTTATGACCAACTTTCCTACGGGATTAGGCCTCACATTGACACTCCCGATCTTGTATTACGTCGCGGCATCGGTTCTTGTGGCGAGTACGTGGGGGTGTTGTTGGCTTTGGCAAGATTGAACGGAATTGCTTGCCGTACGATCGGGCGTTATAAGTGTCCGGCTTTTGCTGACAGAAAAGGTTTGCCGCTAGAACCTGATTTCAATCATGTTTGGCTGGAATTTTACATTCCGGGTTTTGGCTGGGTGCCGATGGAATCTAATCCTGATGACATTCAAGACAAAGGCCCTTATCCTTTGCGATTTTTTATGGGTTTGGCTTGGTATCACGTAGAAATTGGCAAGGGAGTGCGGTTTCAAAGTCTCACCAGCGGGGGTCTTCCTTTAAACAAGGAGGATGTTTCTGTGGGGACTCTGGCAATTAATCATGTCAGGTTTACAATTTTGGAAGAGTTGTTTTAAGGAAGAAGGAAGAGGGAAGAAGGAAGAAGGAAGAAGGAAGAGGGAAGAGGGAGGATTTTTCTGATCTCCGACTCTCCCTCTCGCCCAATTCAGAGTACGTCCGGTAGAATAACCGTTATCAGGTTTGTAGCGAGGACTTTAGTCCGCAGAGTTTGATGAAGATTTCCATGCCTCGCTACCAACTAATTTTATTGCGGTTGTGCGATCGCACATAATCTCAAGTCTAAATCTCAAGTCTAAGTTTGCAGGAGGGGTTGTGGGATTTTCTATTGCTAATGTTCTTGTTTTAGTGGCTTTTGTACTGCTGATAACCGTGACTGGCGGGGTTGCCTATTTGACTGCGGTTGAGTGGGGCGATCGCAGACGGTTAGATGAGGCTAAACGGAAAAAGAAATAGCTATTTGCTGTTGACAAAGTGCATTTTTTATGATATTGAACAAGGCGACCTGGTTGGGTCGCCTTGTTTTTTGGTGGAGGTATTTGAACCGCAAATGATATCAAATTCCGTAACATAACCTATTTTATGACGGTTGTTCGATCGCACACAAGATGATTCACGGGCGTCCCGCCCGCGCCACAATAAACACACCACAATAAACACAGATGAAAAAAGGGATTTGGGAGTTGGTATTTTAAGTCCACTGTCGGAAAAATGTATTTTCTTGCCAAGCGACAGCAGTTCGCTTCTCTATAGCTGCCATTTCTGTGTTGTTCAGGGGTTTGAATGCTTGGGCGACTTTCAAGTTTTCTTCTAGTTGCTTTACTGAGTCGGCGGCGATGACGCAGCAGTGCACTCCCGGGAGTGAAAGCGTGTAGCCCATTGCTTGGTGCATTCCATCTAAAACACCGTTCTGAAATAATTTGCCGTAAGCTGGTATTTTCATGGCAATTACGCCGATATTTTTGGCTTTGGCAATTGGTAAAGCGCTGGTAACAAAGGAGCGAGGGTGGTGTTTTTCGGCGGCGTTGAGGGAGATTAATGTTGTGTCAAAAGGATAGCGCTGCAAGCCAGTGGCAATGATAGCGGGTTCGTGGTGTCCGGTGATGCCAGAAAAACGAATTATTTTTTGTTGTTTGGCTTCTTCGATCGCCTTTATTGCTCCTTTGGCACTGAAAATCTGGTCTAATTCGGCTGGGAATGAGACGTGGTGGAGTTGCCACAAGTCGAGGCGATCGGTTTTCAATCTTTTGAGCGATCGCTCTAAGTCTCTCCACGCGCCGTCTCTGTCTCTGGCGGCGGTTTTTGTGGCTAAGAATAGGCGCGATCGATATTTTGGCAAAACTTTGCCTAAGTTTTCTTCGCTGGGCCCGTAGTCGGCGGCCGTGTCAAAATAGCGAATGCCTAGTTCGATCGCGCGTTCAATTTGCGCCGCCGCTTCTGCTTCTCTTCCCGGCTGCGACAGCGGTGTTTGTCCGGCCCCTCCCAAACCAAAAATCGGCACTTTCACGCCAGTTTTGCCTAACAGTCGTTCTGGCATTTTTACTGTGGCGGCCGCCCGGTTATTGGGTGCGGCTGCGATTTCCAGATCGTCCTGGTCGATCGCGTTAGCGGCTGCAATGCCGCCGGCAACAGCTATACTGCTCAATATAAAATTGCGGCGAGTTTTTTTCCCGGTCATGGTTTCCGTCTCCTCAGAATATTTGAGTAGAAATTAACCGCGTTTGTATTCGGACAATACATAGACTTTTACCGCAAATCGGATAATTTTCCCCCTATCTGAGGGAGGAGATGGCCGGGGGAAAATAATCTATGTGCCGATCGACTATTGGTCAATTATCCATCCGCGAATCAGTTCGTTAATCTGTTCTGGTACTTCGTCGTGGGGACAGTGACCTGCTTTGATAAAGTGTTCTGTTAACTGCGGATAGTGTTGGCGAAATTTGGCGCTTCTGTTGGTGGAATTCATCCACGGATCGCCCTCTCCCCACAGCATTAGCAACCCGCAGGTTAATTGACTCAGCAATACATCGTTTTTTTCGCCTTGGGGCGTTCGGAATACCGAGGCGAATACTTTGGGCGCACCGGAATCGCAGGAGGGTTGGTAAATTTCCTCTACTAATTGGTCTGTGACGGCGCTTTGGTCGAGATAAACTTTAGCAAGAGTTTTCCGAATTGTCGATCGCTGGCGCACGTACTGGAACAGCAGAAAACTTGCCCAATCTTGCTGAAATAAGGTTTTAGCGATCGCAGATATCGCTTTTTGCAAGGGCGGCGCTTCGGGTGCGGGCTGGGTTTCGGTGAAGGGCCCGGCGCTGTTAATTAAGATCAGTCCGGCGGCTGATTCGGGACGCTGGGCTGCTACGCACAAGGCGGCGTAGCCTCCGAGGGAGTTGCCGGCTAGTACGGCGGGTCGGCCGATGATGGTGGTGATGAAGTCGTGGAGTT
>Ga0335395_10000144_pt1 | contig 45443 bp, 33 predicted proteins | sample MAT02_FD_205744 | JGI IMG/M metagenome (GOLD analysis project Ga0335395, IMG submission 205744) | Freshwater microbial communities from Lake Fryxell liftoff mats and glacier meltwater in Antarctica - MAT-02 (spades assembly) (version 2) ... | reverse complement strand
GGGGAAGCAAGAGTCAAATTCTCCTTCTCCCCCCCTTGCTAAGGGGGGGAAGCAAGAGTCAAATTCTCCTTCTCCCCCCCTTGCTAAGGGGGGGAAGCAAGAGTCAAATTCTCCTTCTCCCCCCCTTGCTAAGGGGGGGAAGCAAGAGTCAAATTCTCCTTCTCCCCCCCTTGCTAAGGGGGGGAAGCAAGAGTCAAATTCTCCTTCTCCCCCCCTTAGCAAGGGGGAGAAGCAAGAGTCAAATTCTCCTTCTCCCCCCCTTAGCAAGGGGGGGAAGCAAGAGTCAAATTCTCCTTCTCCCCCCCTTAGCAAGGGGGGGAAGCAAGAGTCAAATTCTCCTTCTCCCCCCCTTAGCAAGGGGGGGCCGGGGGGGGTTAATTCTCCAATTGCGATTGCAGGAATGGACAGCAGCGATGGTTTAGCAGATGCGATAGTTCAAATTTGTCGGGCTAGCGGTATTGGCGCAAAGGTCGATCGGGCAAAAATACCAATTCCCCATATTTTCAGCGAACTTGTATCACCTGAAACAGCTTTAGATTGGGCATTGTACGGCGGGGAAGATTTCGAGTTAGTGCTGTTTCTTCCAATGGCTCATGCTCAGTTATTAGTAGAAAAAATCGGAAACGGAGCCGCGATTGTGGGAATCGCTACCGAGAACACCGATATCTGGTTAACTGATAGCAGCGGTATTTATCCTCATGCTATATTAAAGCTCGATCGAGGATTTCAGCACTTCTGAATGCTCTCGCTTGTCCGTGCAACTTCTGTGCATACCACTCGCCAAAATACCTAATATTTTACCAACATCATTGATAAAATATTTTACTAAATCAATTTTGATAAGCAGAAGTCCGATGGAAGTCGGAAGAAGGAAGAAGGAAGAATGTGGAAAGTTACGATTACAATTCGATGGTTGACAGCTTTGGGATTGGCTTTATCTTGTTTTAGCCTGATCGTTTTGACTCAGGTTGATACTCCTGCTGCGAGTCCTCCCCCTCTCCCCGATAGTTGGCCTGCTTCACAGGTTCATTCTTTGCCACCAACGCTGGCTAATTGGCAAGATTCAACTGATAGTGGCGATTATTTCGATCGCATAAAACCCCCAAAAGTAGGTCATTTGGTTTGGTCGAAGTTTCCGATTCGGGTTTATGTGGAACATCCGGTTAATACTAAGGGCTCTATTGAATGGGTAGAGGCTGTGTTGGGTGTTGTCCGGGAATGGGGGGTTTATTTGCCTTTGGCAGTGGTGGATAGTTCGGATGTAGCTGATATTAGAATTTTACGTCAGGCTCGGCCTTTGCGGCCGGGGGAGCGAGTGCGATCGGGAGAATCTGTTTACAAATTATACACCAGTCAGGATGGCGATAAAACCGTGTTATCTCATCGGATTTCGGTTTATTTGAATCCGAATCAAGTGGGAAAGTATATTGCGGCAATGGCGCGCCATGAGTTTGGTCACGCTTTGGGAATTTGGGGTCACAGTTTGCTCGAAACCGATGTGCTTTATTTTTCTCAAGTTAGAAATCCTCCGCCTATTTCTGTGAAGGATGTTAATACTTTGAAGCGAGTTTATGAACAGCCTACTCGCTTGGGCTGGGAATTGTAGTTTTGGGTTGTCATATCGTTTCCGTTGGACTCACTCAGCCTCAGAAACCCGGTTTCTTGCGTGATTTCTCGTTACTAGACGCAAAATTTCGTAGAAACCGGGTTTCTAGCCACCCATTAGTAAGCCCCGAAACTGTCGGAAGTGTTGCTCAAAAACACGATAATTAATAGGAGAAAGCTGAAAATGAAAGATGAATGTTTTGGGATTGTGCCAGTTTTTGCGACGGAAGCCGATACTTTGTTTTTGTTGATTCAACATCAAGCCGGACATTGGGCGTTTCCTAAAGGTCACGCCGAGCCGGGGGAATCTGCACTCTCAACGGCGAAACGGGAATTGGAGGAGGAAACTGGCATCCGTGATTATGAAGTGCTTGAGGAGCCGATTTTTGTGGAATCTTATGCTTTTGTTCAGGAATCTGTGCCGAGTTCTGTTAAACATTATTCCTCTGCTAAGGAAGGGGAGCTAATTGAAAAGAGTGTTACTTACTTTGTGGCTTTTGTAAATTCGATGGAAGTTGTTTTGCAAGTAGAGGAAGTTCAAAATTCTGCTTGGATTGCTTTTGATGAAGCTATTAATTTGATTACTTTTGATGGGAATCGGGGAGTTTTGAGGGAAGTTAAAGCATATTTGGACGGGAGAAGAGAGAGTTAAATCAATTTTAGATTTTAGATGGAAGAAATCCACCCCACATCAGTTAGATACCCGACTTATTCAATAAGTCGGGTATTGCTGTATTTCGTCCGATTGAAAACTGCTAGATCTGAGATTATTTGTTGATTTTCTGGACCTTGGCGTGCTGTTGGAGGCGAGAGAAAACGTTGTAAGCGTCGGGGCCGGGATTGTCGTGTTCCATACCGTCGATGGGGCCGTCTATGGCTTTCCACGCAGGAATTCCGCCTTTGAGTTCGGCTACTTTTACGAAACTGGCTTGACGCAGCAGACCTGCGGCTTCGGCTGTTTGTGCGTCGGTTTCGCCGTAGATGTAGATGTCGCGCACGGTTTCTAGGCTAGATTTTGCTTGTTCTACTAATTCATCGATCGGCATTGGTAAGGCCCCGCTAATGTGGCTTTTGTCGAAGCTTTCACGATCGCGCACATCAATGATTGTTAATCCGGGTTCGCCCCAATCTAGACGGGATTTGAGGTCGTGGCTGGATGCTTGGGCTTTTAAACCCGGAGGTGTGGGAGTAAAGTCTGGCAGTTTTTCTTTGATGTCGGCAATTTGGTCGGGAATAGTTTTCATAGGAATCAGCAACTCATTACTTTGTTGGTAATGTAACGAAATCTTTTGCTTGAATGCGTCTTTCTAAAGGCAGAATCGGGCATTGAACTAAAGTCGCACTTAAGCTGGTTTGCTGGTTTTTGCCTAAAGTTGCGATCGCTCTTATTTGCTACGGGGGAATTATTAGTGCGATTTTCAGACACAATATTATATCAACAAACAAGCTTTTAGTCAATCATATTTTTTTTGATATTTGAGATATTTTTCAGCATGATTTCTGATAAGATTCGATGTTAATAGCTGGTATTTGGAGGTATGAATATGTCTAAAAAAGCTGAAATTGCGTTGACGGCGGCAGAGCAATTGCTGTGGGATGCGAAGGCAAAAGTTAGGGTGCTGTTGAATTTGTGGAATGAGGGAGAAGGGAAAAGTAAGGTTAATCAAGGGAAGTTGACTAAGCTAATTGCGAGAACTAATGAGAATAAAAAGACTTATGAGGGGGTTTTGAAGGAACTGGAGGAAGCTGGGGCGATCGTCTATTTGCGGGAAAAGGGACGATCGCAGGTGGAATTGACGGCGAAGGGGAAACAGGTTTTAGCGGCAGGTTTGAAAAGTCAGGATTCTCTGTTTGAGTTTGATGGTTCTCAAATGGGTGCTCGGCTGGGAAATGCTCTGTTGAAATGGATGCGGCATGAGGATGGTGCGACGAGTGTTGCTGTGGAGACGGGTAAGGGGGATGTAGGGGCGATCGCCTCCTATGACGATTTTATGTCTGTGGCGATCGATGTGTATGACAGCTTGAACCGGGATTATAACTTAGACGATTTAGTGCCAATTTATCGGATGCGGCGGGCGATCGGGGAAAGAGTTGGGCGATCGCAATTCAATGAGTGGCTGTTGGATTTGCAGGCTAATGATATTTTCCAGCTAATGGCTGGAGAAACACAAGACATGACTTCAGATAAACGTGAAGACTCAATTACCATTCCTGGCGGTGCATTCCGTTACTACGCCAAGCGTTTGAATTCATAAAATAGCCCTGAATCTTTTTGTAGTTTGTTACCTCACACCCGATCGCTATGAACAATATATCAGTTTCTCCGATAGAAGCCCTCAATGCTGCAATCCAAAATCACAATCCATTTAGCAAAGCTGGAATTGTCAAAGAACAAGACATTTGGGGAAAAGGTTTCCCCGATATTCCGACTTTAAATGCTCACGCTTCTGATGCCATTTTTCAGGCAGTTGAAAAAGTGCAGACAAGTCAATCCAGCCAAGAAAAGGTCAGTTCACTGGTATTAACTGCTCAACAGGGAGTGGGGAAAAGCCACATTTTAAGTCGCACTCGCCACAGACTAGAAAGTAATGGTGGTGCTTTGTTCGTCTATGCCAGTGTGAACAATTACACCGACTTAAACTTAATTAAATACCAATTTCAGCAAACTTTAGCTAACAGTTTGAGCCATACAGGCAGCCAAAGCGTCATGCAATGGCAAGAAATAGCCGCAGCAATGGCAAACGAAGGTTTCAAAGGTATCAATTCTGCTTCACAAAATCTTTCTGCTCAAGAACTTATCGATCGATTTGACAGAGTATGCGCTAGTTGGGCAACTAAAAATAAGAATTTCATGAACACCCTGACTAAGCAAGTTCTCAAAGCCAAATCAAAGGCAGATCCTTATATTGTTCGAGCTGTTTTGTGGACTTTATCAGAATCTGAAACACCTTTTGCTATCAAATGGTTATCTGGTGAAGAGTTAGATAAATCTAAAGCTGAGGAATTAGGATTGCCGTCTAATTCCGGCAAGACTAATCAGGACAGAGAAGCAGAATCTCTGAATAATGTTCAGCAAATCTTAAACTTAGTGAGTTACTACAGCCCTGTAATCATTTGTTTTGATGAAATAGATGTCAATACGAGTTGTAGAGATGATGGCTTGACAACACCGCAGGTAATTGCCGATTTAGTTAAGCGTTTGTATGATACTCTCGAACACTCCGATCTCGGTCAAGGTTTGGTTATTATCACAGTGATGATGCCTTATACGTGGACAGACACAGTTAACGTAATGTCTGGCGGTATACCCGATCGACTTTCAACATACACGCAGCGAAAACCAATCGATTTAAAATACTTGAATGGTGATTCTTTGGTTGATTTAGTCGGACTATGGTTGCAAGATTTTTATCAAATCAGGAATTTAAACCCTCCTCATCCGGTCTACCCATTTGAGGAAAGTCAACTGAGAGAACATGGCAGAGGTAAGCCAACGGTACGCGAAGCTTTGAACTGGTGTGCCGAGAATTTTCAAGTTTCCATGCCTCCAATGCCTGAACTTCCAGAAAATCCTATTGAGCGGTTTGAGTTTGCTTTAAACAAGGAACTTGAGGCAGATATCGGAGAGGATATCGAAAATGATTCCACAATTGCTAGGGCTATTTACTTTGGCTTTGAAACGTTGAAAGGTCAGACGGTAGATAATGTAACAATTGATGATATTACCGCAGAAATAAAACCCAAAATACCAAATGCGAATTGGATTAAATTCAAGATAATTGGCACCGAGAATGGCAGAGCTATCAAGATTGGGGTTGCAGTCATCCAATCTCCTCAATCTGAATTAGTTGCTGGATTAAAGCGCTTAACTGATTATCAAAAATTTGATTTAACTCGCGGTTGTTTAGTCCGTTCCCAATCAAAAATAGATAAAATCAAGAAAAACTCTAAAGCCTACAAGCTTCTAGAAGAACTCGTGTCAGTTGAAAAAGGCGGTGAGGTAGTGTATTTGATTGAAGAGCAAATAAAGCCACTACTGGCTCTCCGTGCTGTTTGTCAAAAATGCCGAGATTACAATTTAACAGAAGACCAGATTTTTGATTTTATATCTCAGAAGCAGCTCACTTTTGAGAATCTTTTATTGCGGGAAATTTTGAGCGATCCCTCCGGTGAAATGCCTGTGGTTGACGATGAAGATGAAAACCTACTTTTAGAAGACATTTTCAACCCTCCCACCAATGATGATACAGATGATGGGGGTCTAAGTGACCTATTTAGTTAACCATGAGCAAATTAATTTTGCTTCAAACAGCTCTGGCTTTACCAAATCCAGATATTGAAGCTTTAATCGAAGGACGAATGATTGCAGCTATGCCTCGGATGTTTCTGAATCCGGGGCGGACATTTGCTTTGTATCCAGCCAATCTTTTGGTTGATTTGCTACCTTGCGAGCAACATTATCGATCGCACTTTTTGCCCATTGCTCAAAAGGCACTTGCTCAGTTAAATTCTGATCGAGTTTTGATAAAAGCTTGGGCTAGGTGCGAATCGTGCAAAATGGTGAATGATCCTGAATCATTAGAGGCTTTGTCGCAATTAACCATTTGGAAAACAAAGACATTAGAGCAAATTCTCCAGCAGCGTCCTTTTATTTTTCTAGCTTACCTGCGGGTTTATCTCCTACCTCAGCCGCTTGAAATGCCAGTGCATCCCAGCGGTAATTTTGTATCATTGCCAAAATCCCTAACTGTGACTGATTCAACGCCTGTGTTGAGCGAGTCTATCTTTGCCAAACGCCGTCAACAACTGGAAAAACTAGAGCCTCCCGAACATCCAGAATTGGAAGAGTTGCAAAGTGCATTAGTGAATTTATCCACCACCAACCCAAAGGCCAAACAACTAAATGCAGAAATCAAAATGTTTCTCGGTTGGTCGGAAAAATCACCAACAACACCACCAGATCCTGATTTAGATTGGATTAAAACAATTTCACAAATCGGCAACTCTAGCGACGGTTATGGCTTTGAAAAATTAGTCCGCAAAGGTTTTATCAAGCTAGGTTTCGGAAATTCTAACAGCAACCCCAAAGCTAGTTTAAATCCAGAATCAACAGGTGGTGCTGGCGGATTAGATTTCTACTGTGAAACTCCCTATCAAGTAGCGGGAGAGTGCAAAGCTAGCAAGAATGAAAGTGTACCTAATAGTGTTACCGCTCAACTAATTCATTTAGGTTTGACTCACTTGGGTCAAGATAGGTTCGATCGATCGGTTAAAATTATTTTGGCGGCTGGGCCATTAACTAATCCAGCTAATCAAGCAGCTATTCAAAGTAAAATGAATGTAATTCGCCCTGAAACATTGCAAAGACTTGTTGAACTGAAAGCTAAACACCCAGGCTCAGTTAATTTATTAGAGCTAAAACCGTGTTTAGAACAACAGCCCTTTGGTGAGGAAGCCGATGCTAAGGTTAATCGCTATATTGATGGTGTGCGGGAAAAACTGAAGTTGCGATCGCACGTTCTTTCTATTCTCAAAAAGTATTTAGAAACCACAGGTTCTGAAAGAGCCAGTGTCGATGCTCTTAGCGGTGCGTATTCAATGTCTAACCCACCCAAGCAGTTATCGCGCGAAGAGTTGCACGAAATCTTAGTAGAACTTTCTTCTCCGCTGACAGGTTATGCAGGGCGAATTAAAGGAGATAGCTTGGGGCGCGATCGCTTTTATTTCCTGCGCGACTTGCGATTAGATGATTGAAGCTGAGAAAGGGCGATCGCACTTCATGCAATTTCCTACACAGAATCAGGATCTACGCCCAACTCCCGCAACCTCGCCGCCAATCTTTCAGCACGTTTATGCTCCTCTTGGGCACCTTGACGTTCCATTGCAGCTTGTTTAAGTTCCAGCAATCGTGCTTGTTCTGTCTTAATTAACCCTTCAACTAATGGCGGATCTAAAATTTCATTGACTGATAATCTCAGATTCGGAAATACTACAGATACCATTTCCTCACCCGGCAAGTAATCTAGCTGTGTATAAACGTCATCACCTTCGGGAAATGCCGCAACTCGCACCCGCTGTCTTTTTTCTGCCGGGTCAACAATCACATATTCCGGTACGTTAGCTAGTTCGTACTCTACTCGTTTAGTTATATAATCGACCCGCCGATCTTGGCTCACCACTTCTATTACTACTAACGGTGTTTCATCAAAGCCAAGGATGCCCCCTCCGGGTCTAGCAGCAGCTTTTTCTAAAAGACTCTGAGTGCAAACAACTACATCAGGGATGCGGGATGAATTTTCTTCTGTTCTGACTCCCAAACTGGTTTTTACTACTAAATCAAGATTGTTTTTAGCTAGGTGACGCTGCAATTTATAAACTAAATACTCACAAATTTTTATGTGTAAAACTGTAGGTATTGCCCTTGGTATTAATTGGCCTCTGTACAGTTCATGTTTTACCTCGTCATCGACTTGATAAACTCGGTATTCTTCAAAGGTTAATGTGGGTGAATCATCAACTTGTTGGTCTGTCAAAACTGGCGCGATTGATTGAGACATATGTTTTCCTATGAGTTTAAATTGATCTAGTTTCTATTGTAGCTCAGAACCCAATGCCTCAAATATAAGTCATAGTTTCTTCGTTTATTTAATTCTTGGTTGACTGAAATTAGCGCCCGTATAACCGGTAGTCAGCCAAACAATCGCTCTCACACCGTCGCGAACTACTTTTCGCATGGGTTCGGGTTCTCGGCCCGAAGGAACAGCCACAGGCTTAAAACTAATCCCTCGACTACCGAAAACAATCTCTCCGATAATCTGAGCTCGTCTCATATGGTCATCAGAGGTAATCAGATACAAGCTATCAATTCCCCGATCGCGCAATTCATCTACCAATGTGGTAAAGTTGGTAACAGTATCCACCGCTCTGTAATCCAAATGGATGCGATCGGACTTAATGCCCGCCTCTGAAAACACCCATTCCGCGAACTCAGGATTGCTCCCAGAAGAAACCCAAATTGGTAAACCTGGATGTTTGCGAGCAAAATTAGCTGCAAACACCTCCCGTTCAGTAGCCCCACCCAAAACCAACAAAGCTTCGGGTTTTTGAAACTCGCCCTTGAGATGTTGATAACTAAACCAAAAAGCCGCCAAAAGCGCTACTAGCAATCGAACTTGCTGTGAACTCCTTAAACGCTTGCGAGGTTGCTTGTTTAAATTGACTCTTAACCACATTTAAACCTATAAAATTTTGTGTAGCTGACAAAGGAACAATAACAAAAAATACGGCACTTATAGCCCACTAACAGGAATTAAAAATTAAAATTAAAAAAGGGTATGGGGATTTTAGATTTTAGATTGACTCTACAGTGCTTACATTGAAGTGCTGAACTTAATGATAGAGTCAGTTTTATGTGAGGTCGCATTTTGTTTTTGCAAAGTCAACATCATAGCAAAAATTTCTCAGTTTGTCAACCTCTTTGGGGGGAATTTTTAGATGTTTTTTGAATAAGGGCTAAAAAGCTGAATTAGTAAAGTTTCCGTCGTCCAAGTGGGACAACCACAGCCCCGAAAATCACAGTCTGAAATCCAGATGGGGCTAACTCGACAGTCGGCAAGTCGTCGCGTTAGCTAGAGATGGGTTTTCCTGTTTCCACTTCCAAATGTGTGCAATCATAAATATCCTCAGCTAACTAACACTTGGATTTAGGGGAATTTCGATCCAAAACTCTGTTCCTTCTCCGGGTTCTGACTGACACCACAGTTGCCCTTGATGCTTTTTGCTCACAATTTGATAACTAATAGACATCCCCATTCCCGTACCTTTTCCTACCGGTTTAGTGGTAAAAAATGGGTCAAATAAACGTTTTTTCACATCCTCTGTCATGCCGGAACCATTATCAGCAATACAAATTCTGACAAATTCTGAGTTATACAAACTCGTACTAATCCGAATTATCTTTGTCTCCTCCTGATCTCGCTCATCTAAAGCATCCAGAGCATTTGCCAGAATATTCATAAATACCTGGTTAAGTTGTCCTGCATAACATTCGATTAGTGGCAAATCACCATACTCTTTGATCACTTCAATTCCTGGATGTTGGTGTCTGGCATTGAGACGATTTTGCAGAATCATCAGGGTGCTTTCCATACCTTCATGGATATCCACAGCTTTGAAATCGGCCTCGTCGAGTCGAGAAAAATTCCGCAGAGATTTAACAATATCGCGGATACGTTCCGAACCGACTTTCATCGAGTTGAGCAGTTTTGATAAGTCCTCGATCAAAAATTCCAAATCAACCTCTTCAGACTTGGCTTGAATTTCCGACACCGGATGGGGATAATATTTTTGATATAGCTGTACTAACTCTAGTAAATCTTGGGTATATTGGCTCAGATGAGATAAATTACCGTGAATAAAATTCGCGGGATTATTCACTTCATGGGCAATGCCGGCTACCAGTTGCCCCAGAGATGACATTTTCTCACTTTGGATGAGTTGGGCTTGAGTGTCGCGTAGTTCTTGAGTGCGTTCTTGTACTTTTTCTTCAAGGGTGTGGTAATAGTTCTTTAATTCCTGACTCATCAGATTAAAAGATACTGATAAAGTTCCTAATTCCTCTACGAGAGTTTCGGGAACTTTTTGCTCTAAATTTCCACTCGCGATTGCCTGACTGGCTTGACTCAATCGCCGAATAGGTGCAGCTATCCACTGTGAAGTGATAATTCCTAATCCTGTTGCTATTACCAGTGATAACAGACAGAGGAGAATAGTCGTATTTGTATTAGCATTTATTTGATCCATAAAATCAGATTCAGGCACGACGACTACAATTATCCAATCGATGCCTCTACCATCATTCAGGGGTAGCACCTGAACAAACTGCCGTTGACTGTTGAGAATAAAGTCTAACTGTTCTGATTTTTTTATTTTGTCAAAGCTGCCAAATTTTTGCAGCAAATATTTAGCTGTCTCCCCTACTAGAGAATCGTTACTGGCTGTGGCGGCAATAAGTTTAAGATTTTTACCTTTTCCTATGGTTAATGGCTCTTTTGTGGAACTGGAAATCATTAAACCCGATCGCTCTATCACAAAAGCCTGGCCTGTTTTACCAATAGACAGACTAGCCAGAAATTTTCTTAAACTATCTGAGAGAATAACCTGAGTAGCACAGACACCCAAAAGTTTGCCTTCTGAGTCATAGACAGGTTCGCTAGCAGTAATCGCAGGCTTTTCACTAGCAATATCCAGAAAAATATTGCTCCAAGTAGGCCTCCCTGCTTTCACTGCTGAAACATACCAGGGGCGTTGGCGAGGATCATAGGGTTTGAACTTTTCAATGAATTTTTGGCGATCGCCCCTATTATCCATTTCATAAAAATAAAAATGATAGTCTGTTGCTGCATTACTCGCAGTCATGGCAATTGTTGACTCTCGACGAGCCGCACCTAGATAATATCCTTGGGCATCGCCACAGTAGGATGCAAAAATAAAAGGGGAGATTTCCACCTGGGTTGAAAATTGCTTGGCGTTGCGGCCATTCACCATGTCAATGTGGGCCTGGGCAAACGCGACTGAATTCACTCGGTTAACATTATAGGGTTTGTTGATATATTGCTTGAGTTCTCCTTCAATGCGTGCTATTAGTTCCTGACGAAGTTGAGTCGCCACATCGTTAACCGCTTTTTGTCCATTGCGTAAGGAAAGTGCACCTGTTAAGCTGACTGCTGTAAAGATTTGTAAGACAAAAGGAAGAACAAGAACAGCACGCAGAGGAATTTTTCGAGAGCTAGTAGCAGTTGGATTCATAGATGATCATGCCTAGGCATTGGTTCGAGCATATCCTAACTTACGGCAATTCACGAAAAAAAGGATAAATATCGATCGCACTTTGTGCTATGACTTTTACTGCGTGTCACTCAAGCACAATATCCGATAATGTCCACAATCCCGGACGGATAAAGATCGAAGAAACCGGGTTTTTTACCTAATCTCGTCGCTCCAGCGAAGGATTTTAGTAAAAAAACCCGGTTTCTGGCCACCGGTGGGTAAGTTCTAGTGCGGGGAGTTTATTAGTTAGTAGCAGCGGTTTCAGTCGCCAAAACCATTCTGCTGTTAGTTTTTCTCGATTGTTAACGGGACTGGCCGGGTTCGAACCGGCGACCTAGCGCTTCAGATTTGTGTGAGTTTCCCCACTCTCCGGACTATTCCTTCACCATAGGCTTGTGACCTTTAGGTGGTGGCCGTATGTTTAGGAGGTTTTATGGTGTTTACTTCCTAAAGCCAGTCTCTGCACCTTCCTTACCTAAACAAAATTTAGATAAAGCTTGGCTCAAGATTACCGTATCTGTCGTCAGACTTAGGCTTCCTTGAGTTTGACCACATTCACTCCCAGAGTTTCCTCGCAGGGTGCCCGATTCTTCAGGAGGCGCTTGCTCTATCCATCTGAGCCACAGCCCCAGTTGCTGAACCGTTTTGATTATAGCAGTTAATGTCGATTTTGAATGTGAAATTTTTCTAAACGCACAGAAGGCCAAAAACCCGGTTTCTCCCAAAAATTGGGGATTAGTTTGAGGTATTGACACCAGAAGGCCAAAAACCCGGTTTCTCCCAAAAATTGGGGATTAGTTCGAGATATTGACGCAGAAACCTGGTTTTTTTGTCGTCCTATGAAAAATTGGGGATTAGTTTGAGATATTGACACCAGAAGGCCAAAAACCCGGTTTCTCCGAAAAATTGGGGATTAGTTTGAGATATTGACGCAGAAACCGGGTTTTTTTGTCTTAGTCCTATGAAAAATTGGGGATTAGTTTGAGGTATTGACACCAGAAGGCCAAAAACCCGGTTTCTCCGAAAAATTGGGGATTAGTTTGAGGTATTGACGCAGAAACCGGGTTTTTTTAGTCTTAGTCTTATGTTTAATGATTTCCGCAAGCAAGTCTTTGAGTAATCGCGACAAAGTTCTCTGCTGCGGTGAGTTGGCCGGCACCGTAACAAGCGCGCCGTCGCCAGACTGTGATGGGGAGATGTCCAGGCGGGGCTGTTTCGCGGAAGGATAGTTCTTCGTAATACTTCCAATTATCCTTGACTCGCCAGCCGACTCGATCGCAAAATTCCGTATATTTGCCCCCAACACTGTCCCAAATCTGCTGCTGTACGCCCAAGCCGAACCGTCCATTGCTGTATTGTTGCCAAAGTTGGTCGATCGTGCGAAGGTCTGTACAAGGAAAGTTGTCAATATCCACTGCACTCAACCAACCTTCCTCTTCCCTCAAACTTATAGACAGCAAAATTTCCCAAGTATGTTCGTCAGCTTTTTGCCATTTTCCGGTTTTTAACAGCTTGGTCAATTGGCGGTAGTCCATCCCGACTTCCGACATCGGCTCAGTTTTGTCAGGCATTTCGCCTATTTTCTCTTCCAGCCGGAGTAGAGTGCTAGCAAGAGATTCTGGGTTGAGTTGTTCCAGACGGTACAAAACCCAGTCTAGCTGAGATTGGATGTGCGATCGCGCGATCGAACTTTGCTGCAATTCCCCTTGCAACTCATCGAACTTTGTCTCCCAACTTTGTTGAGTGCAGGCATATTCCCACATCTTTTTTGCCCAATCCAATCTAACTTCTTCTTTTTTTAAATAACTTTTAGTAGGCTTTGAACGCGACGGATAATCCGTCAAATCCCAGCCACAAATTGAGCAAATTGCTACTGTTTTTTCGACATATTCCGTACCACAAACTGGACATTTTGACATAGGAGAAGGAAGTTCGGCAACGGATGAGTGTAACGCATTTAACGGATGTAACGGATTTTGTAGGGGCAATCCCCGTGGTTGCCCCTCTCTCTAGCAAGGTAAGCGAATAGTAAACAAACTACCTTTGCCCAACTCAGATTTAGCCTCAATCGTGCCACGGTGAGCTTCCACTATTTGGCGACACAAATGCAGTCCCAAACCTGTGCCAGATCTTTTGTGAGTTCCCGGCCCAAACCTTTCAAATAACTTTGCTTGTTCGGCTGCCGAAATCCCCGCACCAGTATCTTGAATTTCAATTATTACCCAGGCGAGCGGTTGGTTTTTGAAGCTAGTAAAATCTGGAGAATTTGCCGCTTTTAAGCGAATGTCTATGGAACCGCTATCAGTGAATTTTATCGCATTGCCGATTAAATTTGTCAGCAAACGGTGCAACTCCAGACGATCGCCTGGATACTTAGCAATAGGAGCACTTTCTGCACTTTCTGTCAAGTCTAAATTCACAGACAAACTTTTAGCATCGGCTAAGGGTGCGAGTTCTTGGGCTACTTCAGTAATTAGCTGTCGCAAGTCAACGGGTGCAAAACTTAGGGATTTGCCACCTGCTTCGTAGCGGTATACTTCCAGCAGCATATTTACCATACTGATCAGGTTTTTGTTGCTGCGAACCATCGTACCGAAAGCGTCGCGCATGGGGAAGGAGATTTCTCCCAGGGCTCCTTGCTGCATTAAAGTTAGCATTCGATCTGCTGCTACCAGGGGTGTCCGCAAGTCGTGAGCGAGTCTGGAGACAAAATCTTCTCGTTGAAGGGCGATCGTATTGCGCTCGTCAACGCTGTGTTTGAGTCTCAGGAGCGATCGCACCCTTGCTAGTAGTTCGTCCATTTCCACCGGTTTGCGGATGAAATCATCTGCTCCCAGGTCTAATCCTTGAACTACACTAGCGCTGTCGTGAGCGGTGATCAGCAAAATCGGAATAAAGGGCAATTCTGGTTTTTCCCGAATTCGCCTGGTGACTTCGTAACCGTCCATTCCCGGCATCATCACGTCTAGCAGTAACAAATCTGGGGGACATTTGTCAATTTGACTCAATGCCGAAAAACCATTATCTGCACTACTAATTTCGTAACCTTCTTCTTCCAGAATTGTCTCTACCAACAAAACATTATCTGGAGCATCGTCTACAACCAGAATGCGATCTGCCTTGGTAGCATTCGGAACAGATAAATATTTCATTTAATTCTCGACTTGCAAATTGGTATTAACTTTCATAAGGTTTCATACCTATTTTTTCAGATTTTTCAATTTGTGGGATCTGTCCTAGGGAATATCTAAATATCTTCACAATATTTATAAGTTTTTGCATTCTAATTTAATAGAATACCATACCCAATTGAAACAAAAATTATAATTTTTTTTGATTTTCCTATGCTATGAGGCTCTATTCCCTATGCCCTATTCCCTATTCCCTATTCCCTATTCCCTATTCCCTATTCCCGATGCCTTATATATTACTTTGTTGTCATAGTATGCACCCCGTCCCAATCCTCCGGCGGAGATACTTTCAAATAATTGAGAGAACGTTCGATGTGAACTTCAACAGGTTTATCGATCGGTCTAATCACCAAAGCGGCCTCAAAAAAACTAATAGCTTTCTGAAAGTTTCTAGAAATATAAGCTTCTCGACCATTTTTGTAAAGTTCTAAAAACTTTTGAGTTTCCCCGTCTATAGGCTCTGAACTACTTTGTAGCAATTCGTAAATGCCAACGGGCTGATTTTTGCCTTTAACCCGCACCTTGTCCAATTCTCGTACCCAAATGCGATCGCTACACAAACTCAGGGTAAATTCGCTCAAAATTATATCGCAGCCGTACTCCTTTGTAAGCTGTTCCAATCGCGAACTTAAATTCACCGCATCCCCAATCACGGTATAGTCCATCCGCTTTTGAGAACCAATATTTCCTGAAACTACCTCGCCCGAACTAATCCCAATTCCAAAACGAAGTGGAATTTCACCGGGACGAGAATCATTAAACTCTTGAAGCCGCTTTCTCATATCCAAAGCTGATTTAACAGCCATCCAACCATGAATTTCCGGGGGATTGAGGGGTAGTGGCGCGCCGAACACAGCCATTAAAGCATCGCCGATAAACTTATCTAAAGTACCTTCGCAGTGAAAAACTGCCTCCACCATCGTCTCAAAATACTGATTCAGCAGTGCGACAACTTCCGATGCTCCCAAATTTTCCGTCAGGGTCGTGTAGCCGCGAATATCCGAAAATAAAATAGTTACATCTTTGCGTTCACCCACCATCAGCGCGTCGTCGCCCAAGGCCATCACTTGTTCCACCACTCCCGGAGTCATGTAGCGAGACATCGTAGTTTTCATCCGCTTTTCGCGGCTAATATCTTCTAGCACCACCAAACCTCCCCGCACGCCTCCTTCTGGATTAGTCAGGGGGTTGACAGTCAAATTCAAACTGCGTTCAATTATTTTAATTTGAGAACCGGAAATTGGGAGCGGACAGTAAGGATAATAAGTAGCAGAATTGTCAAGGGCGAATAGAGATTGGGAATTAGCCAATTGTAGCAGCGCTAATTCCTCAGTCCAAGCATCGTTTTCGCCCCAAGCATAATATAAATTAGGGTGATTCGGAGCGGGGACTGCCAAAATATATTTTTCTTGTTCCTCTGGGGAATTCAGTGATTTTTCTACCAAAAGTCCGAGGGTTAAATTTTGTTCTGGAACATAATGTCTGGCAGCATTGTTCAAGCTGTCTTCCAGTCGAAATTTCAAATTGTCGATCGGCAAAACTTCCCAAACATAGCGATTAATCAGTTTTTCTTCCCAAAGCTGGGGATTGTCTTTGCTTTTATCTTGATTTACCGGACAGCCCAAAAGTTCTAGAGCCGCCTCATTAATAGTTACAATACGACCCTGAAAATCGGTGGAAATGACTGCATCAGAAAGACTTTGCAGCATATCTTTCTGATACTGCTTTTCGACCATCATATTCTCAAACAGTTGAGAATTTTGCAGTGCCATTCCCGCTTGGGAATTGAAGGCCCGCAGAAATTCTTCATCAGAATTAGTAAAAGTTCCTTGGTTTTTATTAATTAGCTGAGTTACCCCGATCAATTCACCTTTAGCGTTGTAGACTGGCATACACAAGACGGTTCGAGTGCGATATCCAGTTTGGTGGTCTGTAGAAGGGTCAAAACGGGGATCGTCGTAAGCATCTGTAATATTTAGAATTTGACCTGTAGAAGCGACATAACCAGCAATTCCCCTATTAGCGGGAATGCGAATTTTCATCATCGTTTTGCCATCAGCCTTAGCGACTCTTGTCCAGAGTTCGTTGGTTTCCCGATTTAACAAAAATAGGGTACTGCGGTCTGCTTGCATCAAATCGCGAGCTTGATCCATCACCGATTGCAAAGTTGTTTCCAAGTCAAGACTTTGGCCCAAAGTCGTCGTAGCTCTCAACAGCGCCGCCACCCCTCGCTGGTTGCGAGCGACTACATAGAAAGACTGACAGCTTTCAAGAATAATCCCTATAGAATCGGCAAAAACCCGAAACTGTTGTTCGTCTTCCTCGCTAAAAGGGACATCCCCTGCTTTATTCAACAGTCTGACTACTGCTACAGGCTCAGTTTCGCTCTTGCTGCTAAAAATCGGCATACAGAGGATGCTCTTGATGGGGTAATCGTAAGGTTGGTCTACTTCGGAATTGAACAGCTCGTGTTCTCGGGCCTCAAGAGCATTGATCGATCCTCCGGTACTTGCGACATAGCCCAAAATACCTGCATCCATAGGTAAACGAACTTCTACAGTTTTGCTGGTACTAACATCGACTGTTTTGTGCCAAAGTTGATTTTTGCTAGAGTCCACCAAAAAAATTGTCGTCCGGTCTGCTTGCAGGATGAGACCAATTTTGACCGTGAAGGCATCTAAGAGTTGCTCTAAGAGACTTTCAAGGGCTTCATTGTTAATCAGATCCATCGCCCGGATAAATTGCTGGAATTCAGCCGTGATAAAGTCCAGCAGACAGACTAATTCAGGAACTGGCAGGTTCTTAACACGGGAGGTTAATGCCCCCATCAAATTGACTTGAGTCAGTGTAGCCAGAACGCTACCAGCATTGGAGAATGTCATGATTAACTGCTTTTTCAGAGGGTAGACTGACTTGTTAAAAACTAGATTTTGCTATTGGTTAAAATTTTGACTGAATTTTAAGACTACAGGGGTACGCTAACCGCTAGGTAAAACCTATGCACATCTGGAACAGACTTAACTGAATTCTTTGTCGCATTTAGATCCCGGCTTTGAGTATGTCCCGCATTCAGGACACACATATGCTAGCAACCCTTGGGCTGCTAGTATTGACATATCGAAGTTTCAGCCCATTGACTAGACTAAATACAGTCTGAGCAATGGCGTTTGGGTTAACTGCGGTGACGCGATCGATATTTTGAGGAAGTGTTGATAGTCTAATGTTAAACCAAGGAGGAGAATAGCTACGCAATCCTCCCTCAACCCCTACTGTAATGAGTTGCTGTCAATCCGTCATGCCACAGAAGACATGGAGTCGGCAAATATCACTGATTGATAGTAGCGCCGCAATTGTCCAGAAGCGGCGGCCCAGCCCCAGCGTTCGGCTTCTCGGCGGGCATTTTGGCGCAGATTTTCCCGTTCTTCGGGGTTTGCAAACAAGCGTTGAGCGGCGGTGGTAGCACCTTCTGCATCGGTGGGGTCAAATAAATATCCGTTAACGCCGTCGGTGACGATATCAGGAATTCCGCCACTGCGTGCCGCCACTACGGGAGTCCCCGCAGCCATTGCTTCTAGGAGCACCAAGCCCAGGGTTTCGGTGCGGGAGGGAAAAATGAAGGCGTCTGCGGAGGCGTAAGCAGATGCTAGTTCTTGCCCTTTGAGGTAGCCGACAAAATTGGTGGGGGTGTCGGCAAAATATTGTTCTAGGGTTTGTCGGTGGGGGCCATCTCCGACGAGGGCGAGGCGGGCGTTTGGAATTGCTTCGAGAACTGGTTTGATGGCTTCGATTTCCTTTTCTGCACCGAGGCGACCGACATAAAGCAATAGGGGACTGTCGGGGTGATTTTGGGAAAGGCGCGATCGCATTTCTTGACTAGCCAATTCGGGTACAAACATTTCAGTATCTACACCCCGCTGCCATAAGTCTACGCGATCGATCCCATGACTTCTGAGTTCCTCCACCATCGCTGTGGAAGTACAGAGATTTAATTCTGCTTGATTGTGAGCGCTTTTGAGCAATTCCCACAATAAAGGTTCCAGCATTCCAAAACCGTAATGGTGCAAATATTTAGGTAAATGGGTATGGTAAGAAGCCAAAATCGGAATATTGAACTTTTTGCCGTAGTATATTCCGCCCAATCCCAAAATAGCGGGATTAACAACGTGAATCAGATCTGGTTTAAACTGCTCTAATTGGCGACCGATCGCCGAATTAGGCAATGCCATTTTCAATTCCGGGTACATTGGCAGGGGAAAAGCTTCCACGCCATAAACTTCGGCTCCTTTGTAATCGCGGATGCCGTAATCTGGGGAAAATATCAGAACTCGATCGCCTGTGCGCTGCAAATGGTCGATCGTGTGAATTAGGCGCGTCACAATGCCGTCTATTTTCGGCAGGAAAGTTTCAGTGAAAAGAGCGATTCTCATAATAAATTGTTTAGGAAACCTATACTATTTTTAAATTAACCGCAGAGGCAACAGAGGACACAGAGCAAGAGAGCAAGAGAGCAAAAAGGTAGATCGAAATCCGCTCAGAACTTGCCAATATTCCTTTTCTCTTCCCTTCTTTCCTCTTACTTCGCGCCCTTTGCGCCTTCGCGGTTCGTCAAAAAATCCGCATCCCCGTAGATAGATACCAGAACTTACCGCCAAGAAACCTTCGGCAAAATCTGATTCTTATCGACACGATGCTGATATTTTGTAGCAAAATTCAGCAAAGAATCGAGCAGCGAATCTGAGAGATAATGCGGTTGCAAACCGAGGTCTAACAGATTGGTATTTTTGGCATTGAAATAATGTTCTTCTTTCTCAACTCTCGGATTTTCCAGGTGATTGATTTCCACCTTTAATCCCATTGCCGTCCCTGCTTTTTGGACCAATCCAGCCAAGTCGCCGACGCTGAATTGTTCCGTGAATTGGTTGAAGACGCGGAATTGTCCAGGTTCGGCAGGAGTCGCGAGCGCCAATTCCACGCACCGCACAGTATCCCGAATGTCCAAGAAGCTGCGAGTTTGTCCGCCCGTTCCATAAACTGTCAAAGGATGACCGATCGCAGCTTGAACGCAAAATCTGTTCAAAGCTGTACCGAATACTCCGTCGTAGTCCAAACGGTTGATTAACAGTTCGTCCATGCCGGTTTCATCTGTGAGTACGCCGTAGACGACACCCTGATTCAAGTCGGTGGCTCTTAAACCCCAGATTTTGCAAGCAAAATGGATATTGTGGGAATCGTGGACTTTACTTAAGTGATAAAAACTTCCAGGCTGTTTGGGATAGGGTAGTGTATCCTTGCGGCCGTTGTGTTCGATCGTAATATAGCCTTCTTCGATGTCAATATTCGGCGTGCCGTATTCGCCCATCGTCCCCAATTTCACTAGATGACAGTCGGGGAAATCTTCGCGAATGGCGTACAGCAGATTCAGTGTCCCAACTACATTGTTGACTTGGGTGAGGACTGCGTGTTCGCGATCGATCATTGAGAAGGGGGCCGATCGCTGTTCGCCGAAATGGACTACAGCCTCTGGTGCAAATTTTCTCATACTTTTGCTGAGAAAATCGTAGTTGGTGATGTCACCGACGAACAAGTCGATCGACTTGCCCGTTAAATCTTGCCATCGCTGGAGTCGTTGCTGAATCGGTGCAATGGGAGTGAGGGTGTCGCTGCACAGTTCCATATCCCAGTGCCGCCGCACGAAGCTGTCGAGGATGCCAACTTCGTAACCTTTGTTTGAAAGGTAGAGTGCGGTTGCCCAACCGCAATAGCCATCGCCACCAATAACCAGGACTTTCATAAAACAACGGTGAATCTTGCTTGCCAATACTGGGTTAATGTATCAGGTAATGGTGCATTGTGAACCTTTAACCTTTGGGTATTCTTTGCTAAATCCGTCTTCAGTTTTTTTGCGTCAAACCTGAATTTCGTCGGCAAAGCTGGCGCGGCGGGTGAATTCAAAGGGGCCAGCCAGGGCTCCCCAGACGTGGGCATCGGTTTCTGGGTCGCGCCCGCGATCGTGACTGATAAATTTGTCTCCATCGATCTCGAATTCGCTGTCTAGATAGGTGTTTTTGCCCTTTCTGACGACCATACAGCCTTTTCCGGGTTCGACGCGACCTTTGAAGCTGCTGCCCGTCCAGTGCGTAATAAAGGTGCATCCCGGCATTAGTTTAAATTCGGCTTTTTTGAGTTCTTGGAGCTTTTGGAGATCGCGGGATGCGCCGTAAAATTGCTCTTCGTTTTCGATCGCGTAGTTTTCGATGTCGATGCGATCGCCCGCCGGGACTAATTTTAACACTCGGACTCGGTACGGGGAGTTGATTTCGATGTCGTAGGCTTGTTCGAGATAAAGACTTACGCCGTCCAAGAATTCCACGGGTAGGGGTCTCATGCAGACGCGGATGTGGGCGAAGAAGGGCGGATTTTCAAAGGCTTGGGCTTGGTTGCTGAAGTCGGCGGCCATCCAGCGGGCGAGGGTGACGATATCGGTGGAGTGAGTCATTTCGATTTTAGATTTTGGATTGCGGCGAGGTAGGAGTTATTTTAGGGGAAAGGCGAGGTGGTGACAAGGAGGCTAAAAACGCGCTATTGTCGGTGAGTCATAGCCATCACAGCGTCAACCGTAAGTTCCGGTAGAACGCCTAAAGCTGGCAAAATATCTACACCTGAACAGATTAGGGGTAGGTCATCGCCCTCCCAGACCCAAACTTGTTGACGAGATAGATCGATTAACCATGCTAATTGTGTTCCGTTGCTGAGGCAGTGAAGAATCTTCTTCTGTAAGTCTAAAGTGCTTTGATCTGGTGAGCGAATTTCAATCAACCAATCTGGCGCTCCGTTAAATAGCCCGTCTTCGTCGGGAAGACGATCGCAGGCAATGATCGAGATATCTGGCACTGGTGAGTAGGGAGGCACTAAGCAGCGTAGCTCTTGCACCGCTTCAAATCGATCGGTGCGATCGTTGATATAGTTAACCAAGTTGCGTTGCAGTCGTGAGTGAAACAGGGTTGGCATGGTTTTTTGAACTGCTCGCCCAAGCATCAATTCCCATGCAGGCGAGGACTCAATATTGGGTTGAGTGAGGAAGTCTTGTAGTGAAAGTGTTGCGATCGACTGAATCATGTTTTTTGCCGGACTTCACCGTGTTTTTGGTTGGCTAGCGCGTAATTTATGTAAAAGTCATGTACTCTTTACTGTGATTGTGGGTCGATCGCGCTACAGATGTTATTCAAGATTTGCAAAATATTATACGAAACGAAGCACTTGTGCCATAAATCTACAGATAAAACTAGAGATTTTTAGCGCAAATACTTCGTCCAAATGTTACTTTTACCAGAGATTAAATTCTCTGGTTCTGACATCTAAATTAATAAACTAGATGAGTTTGACAGCGCGAAGCCCAAACATCAGCACTGTCGCTAAGCCCAGCATTCCGCCGAAAAGTCCGAAATAAGTTATTGCTCCGCTAAGAGTCATTGCAATTTCTCCAAAACAATCAATAAAAAGACCTTTGACACTCCCCAGCCTTAAGGCTGGGGATTCTTGGTTCACTGATACACCTTAAAACTGTCTATCCTTTCGGCACTACTTAAACCCAAAACCCGTTCAATAGAACTAAGTTTCGAGTCTAATTTAGAGGAGTCCCAGCGGGCTTATCTCCGCAAGCTTTAGAGGATTGCTCCCCTTGTTTCCGTATGCCCTACGGTACAACTTGAATATCAAGTATTTGATTTTGCCCTTTAACGGGTACTCATTGGCTACCCTAGCTCTGTTTATCGTGGTTATCGCCATCCACTACGCATTACTACTTCCTATCCTGTCAAGTGGGGACACCCCAGATTTATATTGTCTTGTGATAGCGGTTTTTCAGCCTGTGCTATCTCTAGTATGCCATACTAGAGCGACACTATATCGACATTAATCCGTCGAAGTGACGGGGTTTTCAACCCAATTTTCTGATAATCTAAAATCTAATATCTAAAGTAGATAAATATGCAATCAGTAATTAAAGTTGACTTGGGACTACAATCTTACAATGTTTGCGTGCGATCGGGCGGTTTAGACGAACTAGGCACTCTGATCGGCGGGCTGAACTTGGGCAAAAAAGTCCTGCTGGTATCGAATCAGTCGATTTTTCGGCATTATGGCGAAAAGGCGACTGCTGCCCTAGAATCAGCGGGTTTTCAGGTCGGTACGTGCATTTTGCCACCGGGGGAACAGTACAAAACTTTAAACTCGGTGCAGAAGATTTATGGTGCGGCTTTGGAAAACCGTTTAGAACGTTCCTCGACAATGGTGGCTTTGGGCGGCGGGGTGGTTGGAGATATGACGGGTTTTGCGGCGGCGACTTGGTTGCGGGGAATTAATGTCGTGCAAGTTCCGACTTCGCTGCTGGCGATGGTTGATGCTGCTATCGGTGGCAAAACGGGGGTCAACCATCCTTTAGGGAAGAATTTAATTGGGGCTTTTCATCAGCCGCGTTTGGTTTTAATTGACCCGGATGTGATCAAAACTCTGCCGGCTAGGGAGTTTCGATCCGCAATGGGGGAAGTGATTAAGTACGGGGTGATTTGGGATGTTGAATTGTTCGAGAAGTTGGAGAGTTGCAAGCGTTTGGATCAGATGCGCTATGTAAAGGCAGATTTGTTGGCAGAAATTTTGAGCAGGTCTTGCCAAGCTAAGGCGGATGTGGTAAGCAAGGATGAAAAGGAATCAGGTTTGCGGGCGATTTTGAATTACGGACACACTATTGGTCATGCGGTGGAAAGTTTGACTGGTTACAAGGCGATCAATCACGGGGAAGGGGTGAGTATCGGGATGGTGGCTTCGAGTCGGTTGGCTGTGGAATTGGAAATGTGGGATGCTGAGTGCGACGGGCGTCAGTTAGCTTTGCTGGCAAAGGCTGGTTTGCCTACGAAATTGCCTGCGGGTATGGATGTTGAGGAGATTTTGAAGAGTTTGCAATTGGACAAAAAGGTGCAGGATGGTAAGGTGCGGTTTGTGCTACCGGTACGCTTGGGTGAGGCTGCGGTGAGCGATCGGGTGGATGGCGATGTGATTTTACAAGTTTTGAAGGAAATGCTTTAGGAAGTCATTAGTTATTAGTCATTAGTTATTAGTCATTAGTTATTAGTCATTAGTTATTAGTTATTTGTTATTTGTTGGTTGTTAGCTGTTTGTCCTAATAACCAATAACTCATAACTCATAACCAATGCAGCTTAGGAACTGCCAGATTGCGAATTGATTTCTTGCAAAAGTTGCTCGACTCTCTTGGCTTGTGCAACTCTGCCTTGTTTGACGAATAATTCCTGAGCTTTTTTGAGGCTGGCTACTGCCTCTGCTTGGTCTTCCTTCGCTCCTTGCTGGTACAAAGCGACTCCTAGATTGTTTAAAGCGTCGGGATATTGGCTGTTAATTTTAATTGCTTGTCTCCACTCCAAAATTGCGTCTGGCAATTGCCCTTGACTTGCCATCGCTACGCCCAAATCGTTGTGAGCTTTGGCGTGCTGCGGGTTTACTTGAATTGCTTGCCGAAATTGGGCGATCGCATCGCTCATTTTACCTTGGGCTGACTGCAAGGTTCCCAACTTATAGTAAGCATCTCCCTGTTTTGGAAAGCGAGCAATCAGTTGTCGGTACAAAATTTCGGCATTGGCGACATTTCCTTGACTATAAAGGTCATTGGCGGTTCTCAATGCTACTGTGTATCCTTTGCCTACAACTTCGCACTTTTTCTCCGAGTTGCCTTGCTGCTTGCAAATCTTGAGTTCGTCTCCCTTCATCTCGTAGGATAGAACTTCCCGAACTGGCCCGCGGGGGCTTGACTGCTGCGAGTTTTGCGACTGCAAGTTTTGGGAAATTTGCAGGGTGCTGGGTTCAGCTTGTACCGCTGGTGCAACTGCTAAAGCACAAATTCCTCCCATTGCCAAAATGCTTGGGGCGATCCAGGTAAAAAGTTTTAAAGCGCGAAACTCTCGATCGTTTTTCATCAGAAAAATGGGTTTGAAACCCCGTCCTTTTAGGACGGCTTTATTGTTACCACTATCGCGTTTGGGGCTACTCGGTTCGGTGTACCTTTGTAATGCACTTTCGACAGGACAGTTACTGTCTCAAGCGGAGCCGCCCGCTTTCGCATAATGGGAGGCGGTAAGCCTAGCTGTATAAATCCCTTCGACATTCAGTAACCAAGAGGTAGTGGATTAGGGAGGCGTCTACTACGTTGTTTGGGATGCCATTCCCAGTTACCTAATTAGGTTTCTCAACCTGTGTCTAGTCCTGCTTGCGCTTGTGTTTCACCTATGGCTGGGCTTTCCTACAAGCCCCGTCCCTTTTAGGGCGGGGTCAATGACATCTGTGGCAACGTGTTGTTGATATCCTGGTTTTCACTAGCCCCGTGAGAGTCTGCTTTTTTGCGACTCTGGGCAAAGGTCGGCGCACTAGCACTAAGTTATTAGCAGTCGAGATATTTTAGCACTGTGTGGCAGATTTTGCGTTAAATTAGAGTAGAATTCCGATCAATTATTCAGTAAACTTAGCAGGAAAGTAGAAATGGGGCAGTCTATTCTCGCCATGCTCGTTGCGCTCATCCTCGGCTACGCTGTTAACTCAAGCGTGAAAATAATCAGCGGCGGCGACGAAGCTTTAGTCGAACGTTTGGGCCAATACAAACGCACTCTCAAGCCCGGATTCCACTTGATCAGCCCCCTGGTAGAAAAAGTCGTCTGCGTGGACACAACCCGCGAGAGAGTTTTAGATATTAAACCTCAGTCAGCGATCACGGGAGATAATGTGGCTCTCGAAGTCGATGCTGTGGTATATTGGCGGGTTGTCAATTTGCAGAAAGCTTATTATGGAATCGATCAAATTGAAAATGCGATCGCCAACTTAGTTTTAACTACGTTCCGCGCTGAAATTGGTCGGTTGCCTATGCAAGACATCTTGGGTTCACGAGATGACATGAATAAGAAGTTACTCAAGAAATTGGACGAAGCTACTGACACTTGGGGCGTGAAAGTAATTCGGGTGGAAATTCAAAGCATTACACCTCCAAAAAGGGTGCAAGAAGCGATGGAATTGGAGCGGGCTACCAAGAGCGAGTGGCAAGCAATGGTCAATAAGGCGATCGGTACTAAGGAGTACATGAGACTCTTAGTTGAGGCTCTCGATTCCCATCCCAATAGCAAGCAAGTTTTGAATTACTTAGTAACCGAAAAATACTTAGACGCTCAACAAAAATTGGGCGAAAGCGATAACGCCAAAATTCTGTTTATGGACCCAAGAAACATGACAGAAGCCCTCAACGAATTGATGGGTTCTATGCCCGATGTGCCTCATTCTCAGGGCGGGGAAATGAAAGTTATCGATACTCAAACTTCTCAAGACTGATTTCGGAAGATGGCGTCGGCTACCTGACAAACATCGTGCATTTCTCTGACATCGTGAACTCGCAAAATATCTGCCGAATTCGCGATCGCACCTGTACAAGCCGCCGCTGTCCCCCAAACTCTTTGTTTCGCTTCCGGCTGATTCAAAATGTGGCCGATGAAGCTTTTTCGCGATACTCCGACTAAAAGCGGACAGTTTAAAGCACGAAAATTTGGCAACTCGCGCAAAATTTCTAAATTCTGACTGTAAGTCTTGGCAAAGCCAATACCGGGGTCGATAATTATTTGAGATTGGTCAATTCCTGCTGCTACGGCTGCGGCAATTCTACTCTCTAAAAACTCGCCAATTTCCCCAATTAAATCCCGATAATCTGTCAGTTTTTGCATTGTTTGGGGAGTTCCCCGAATGTGCATCAAAATTATTGGCACTGCTAATTTAGCAACGGTTGACAACATTTCTGAGTCAAAAGTAGCTGCTGAAATATCGTTAATTATATCGGCTCCAGCCTCAACCGCAGCTTTGGCAACCTGTGATCTGGTAGTATCGACCGAAATAGGTATATCTGCAAAAATATCTGCGTTTTGTCGGAGGATTTGGACAACAGGAAGGACTCGATCGAGCTCCTCTGCTAAGGATATTTCCGCTGCACCGGGCCGAGTAGATTGACCGCCAATATCAATAATATCAACTCCAGATTTCACCATATTTTTAGCTTGCGCTAAAGCCGATTCTATGGTATTGAAATCACCGCCGTCGCTGAAACTATCCGGGGTGACATTCAAAACACCCATCAAATAAGTGCGTTTTCCCCACTCGAAAGATTTATTTCTAATTGTAAGTTTTTTGGGGTTATTTGTCATAAATTATATTTTTTGGGCAGGTTCCCAGCCCAGCCCACAAGAATTTCATCTTGAGAATGTGGGGTTTCGTTCCACGGGCCCAACCTACACTATCAACACTCTCAACTTTAAAATGGCGCGACTTCTAATTCAACCGAAACTCAACCAGCTAAAAACAGTATCAACTGTCAACTCTAATTCAATTTCATCAATTATTGGCAACAGAGCTGCACCTTTGTACAGTTCTACTTTTTGTCCGGGAAATACCGCCAAAATACTCTCTTCTTCTGGATCTAGCAGCCACCCCAACTCAGTGCCGTGTCGCGAACAGTGGAGTAATTTACTCAGCACTTTGGTTTGGCTTTGATTTGGCGATAGAATTTCGATCGACCAATCTGGATGGATTTCAAAGCGGTTAGCAATTCTACCAGAGGGCAAAAAAGGAATTCTTTGCCATCGGAATACTGCGACATCTGGCACGATTGACGCGCCACCAAAAGTGCAGTATAACTCTGGAAAAGCATGGGCAATTTTCTCAGTTTTTGCTACTTGATTGATCGTCTTGCAGAGTTCACCTTGAAGTACGCTATGTTCACCTTGCGGCATGGGCTTCTGAATGATTTCTCCGTCAATAAATTCTGAGGCGGGTTCAGTTTCAGGAAGTTTGAGGAACTCTTGTAAGGCGGGTTTGGGTTTAACGATCGCAGTCATAGGGATTTACTGTTGGGTGGGGGCGGGTTTATTGAGATTGCTGGTACTTGTGAGATATTGTTGGTGAACGCGCCCCTACAGAACTTAATCAGATACAATTCCGAATTAAACGGAAATGATATTACTGATAATTGACAATGCGATCGAAACTCGCAGCTTCCAAACTAGCACCGCCAACCAAAACCCCGTCAATCTCTGGCTGAGCCATGACTTCATCGATATTTTCCGGCTTAACAGAACCGCCGTATTGAATTGGCACGTCAGGATTGGTCAATTTACTGCGGATTAAACCAATAACTCGGTTAGCTTCCTTGGTTTCGCAAGTATCGCCAGTGCCGATCGCCCAAATCGGTTCGTAAGCAATCACCAACTTTGTCTGGTCAACATCCACCAAATCTTGTGCTAACTGAGAGAAAATATGAGCTTCAGTTTCGTCTGCATCGCGCTGCTGCTTGGTTTCCCCAACGCACAGAATCGGAATTAAACCGTACTTCTGAGCAGCTTTGAGGCGCAAATTGACCGTTTCGTCAGTTTCCCCAAAATATTGGCGTCGCTCGCTGTGGCCGATGATGACGTAGCGAACCCCAACTTCTGTGAGCATCGGCCCGGAAATTTCCCCAGTAAAAGCTCCCGACTCTTGCCAGTGGACGTTCTGAGCACCGAGTCTGATCCGGCTGCCGTGCAAATTTTTCGACAGGACAGCCAAGGAAGTGAAGGGAACGCAAAGCACGACTTCTCGTTCCTCCGGGGTTTCCGTCAGGCAGGACATGAATCCTTGAAGAAACTCTAGGGATTCAGCCCTAGTTTTGTACATTTTCCAGTTGCCAGCAATAACTATTTTCCGCACGGGTGACTCAGTAGCTCTGTGAACATCAAGATCGGGCAATTTATAGTCTAAAGCTTTAGGGTACATTTCGATCCCTTATTGCCCAAACTCGATGCGGGCTTGCTCAACTAAGTCCACTGTGACGACTTCGGTGTCGGCTTCGCGGGCCAAGTGCTCGATGCGGACGCGGGCTTGTCCCCGGACAAAGTAGGGAATATTTTTCAATTTAGCCTTGGCTTCGGGTGTCCATTTTAGATCGTCGGAGAATTCGGAATCGGGCATGGCGTTTTGGGCGATCGACTACAAGCCTTGATTGATCTGGCTGTGATGGCAAGCCTGGATGTATTAAATTTACCATAAGTGCGATCGGGCGACTGTACTCCGCCGAAACTAGGGGTTTTAAACCCAATTTTCTGATAAGGTTCTTTGCGAATCAGAATAGCAAAACTGCTAAAATATCGTCTCGTTCTAAATCATCAAAAAATTGGGTAGAAACCCCGTCCTTTTAGGACGGCTTTGTGTTAAAATATGATTGGTCACTGACCCACCCGCGACGATGGAGACATAAACCCTAACACCAAAGCTTGCAAGTATTGCAACGGGGAAGAAAAATCGGTAGACCGGGAAAAGAGGACAGGGCAATGGGCAGTCCACCCCTAGAATCAAACAACAAAGATTTTTGTTGGTATTCGACATAAAACCGCAGGGCTTGCGGGGTTAGTCTGTGGAGCGAACGTAAGACCAAATCTCCTTGTGGGTAGAGGCAGTTGCATTCGAAGCAGAAACCTAAGTTGAGAGGCTTAGGAATCCCCGTACCTTCAGGTCGGGGTGGATGTCAACGTAGTCAGATAAAATTTCCTCGGTACTCATCCCAGAGCTCAGCAATTCTAGGATAAATTCGACTGGGTATCGCAGCCCCCGAATGCAGGGTTTGCCGTGACATATATTCGGATCGATCGTAATTCGCAGCAATTGGGGATTTTCCATAGGTGTTGTCCCTAAAGTTAGAATCATCTTAGCAAAAAATAGAACAAAGGTTGCGATCGGGTGTGGTCCGATCGCTCTGCATTCAATCTACTTGCGTAAAATAGCCGACACTTCTTCTAAAAGCTGACTCTGCTCTTGTCGAATTGCCTCAAGCCGGATCAAAATATTAGCAAGTCGTTCCTGAGAGTCCAAACTGTTTGATTCAACGGAACTTACTGGTAAAGATGAATTATTATTTAATCCCGGATTCCTTGAAACCAATGAGTTTAAAGCCACTCGACACATACCTGAAAAGTGGTGTATCTATAAAAAAATCGGGGCTATCCCGGACAATCCCAGAATAACCCCAATTACCGATTTCAAACTTTAGATTAAATCCAAAATTCAAAATCGCAAATTAAAAATCAATTAGGCGATCGTCGCCATTTTGACATCACTGTTAGCCAACAAATTTTGCAACTCGTCCGAATCCACAGTTTCCTTTTCAACTAGCATATCTGCCAAGGCATTAAGGACGTGGCGATTACCAACCAGCACATCTTTAGCACGTCGGTAAGCCTGTTCTACTAACAAGCGGACTTCATTGTCGATCGCGGCTGCTGTTTTTTCTGAGAAATCTCGTTCAGCCATGATATCGCGACCCATGAACATATTCCCTTGTTGGCGACCGAGGGCTACAGGGCCTAGGACATCGCTCATGCCGAAGCGAGTCACCATTTGCCGTGCGACTCTTGCCACTTGTTGCAAGTCGTTGGAAGCGCCGGTTGTCACTTCTTCTTCACCGAAGACAATCTCTTCAGCAATGCGGCCACCTAAAGCAACAGCCATTTGATTTTGCAAGTATGAGCGAGAATACAAGCCAGAATCCATCCGGTCTTCGCTTGGTGTGAACCAAGTCAAACCACCAGCGCGGCCGCGGGGGATAATGCTAATTTTCTGCACCGGGTCATAATCGGGCATCAGCGCACCGACTAAGGCGTGACCGGCTTCGTGGTAAGCAACTAAGGTTTTGCGCTTTTCGCTCATCACGCGGTCTTTCTTTTCTGGGCCTGCGAGCACGCGATCGATCGCATCATTGACTTCATCCATCGAGACTTCGGTCAAGTTGCGGCGGGCGGCCAAAATTGCCGATTCGTTCAACAAGTTAGCCAAATCAGCACCGGTGAAACCGGGAGTACGGCGGGCGATTTTCTCCAAGTCCACATCTTTCGACAAGGTTTTGCCGCGGGCGTGAACGTTGAGAATTTCCAGACGGCCGGCGAAATCGGGGCGATCGACCACAACTTGGCGATCGAAACGACCTGGACGCAGTAGCGCAGCATCCAGCACATCAGGACGGTTCGTAGCAGCAATAATAATGATGCCGGTATTGCCCTCAAAACCGTCCATTTCCGTCAGCAACTGGTTGAGAGTTTGTTCCCGTTCATCATTACCACCACCCATACCGGCGCCGCGTTGACGGCCTACCGCGTCAATTTCATCGATAAATACGATACAAGGAGCATTGGTTTTAGCTTGTTCAAATAAGTCGCGGACGCGGGAAGCACCCACACCGACGAACATTTCCACAAACTCCGAACCAGAAATTGAGAAGAAAGGAACACCAGCTTCTCCAGCAACTGCTTTTGCTAACAGGGTTTTGCCTGTTCCGGGAGGGCCGACTAGCAGCACACCTTTGGGAATTTTGGCGCCGACTGCGGTGAAGCGGTCTGCATTTTTCAGGAAGTCCACGACTTCGGCGAGTTCTAGCTTGGCTTGTTCGATGCCGGCTACGTCGCTGAATGTCACTTGAGTTTGGGGCTCCATTTGGACTCTAGCTTTGGATTTGCCAAAGTTCATGGCTTGGTTGCCGGGCCCGTTTTGGGCGCGTCGTACCAAGAAAAACAGTCCAACCAAGAGCAGAATCGGGAAGAATAGGCTGCTGAGAGCTTTTACCCAGAAGCCTTCGTCGCTTTGGGGCAGTACGGATATGTCTACCTTGTTTTTGGTCAGGATGTTGATCAGTTCGGGGTCGTTCGGCAGGTTGACGATCACTTTGCTGCCGTCTTGGGCTGTGACGAGGGCTTTGCTGCGATCGGAACTGATATTGATTTTGTCTACTCTGTTGCCTTCGACTTCCTGAATGAATTGACTATACTTCCAGACTTCCTTGCTTTGCTGCGGTTTGTCAAAAAATGCGGTTGCTAAGGCAATGACTACAATAGCTAGCAGTGCGTACAGGCCAGCGTTTCTCCAGCGTTTATTCACCGAGGTCGATCTCCTATTATTTAGTCCCTGGGTTTTGGGGAATTTTTATTTATGTTCATCAATCTTAACCTAATTGTAACTTGTTTTTGGTTGGGAGGAATCCCGGCTGTGGGCGATCGGCTGTCTGATGTGGTGGTCTATGGCTTCTGGCTCATCCCAAGAGCGGGTTTCTATACAATGTCTTTTTGCATTACCACAATTATTTTTTTTGTCAATGGCTAAATGGGCACGCTTTGGAGTTTTCATTTGTCAATAGTCTCCAGAGTTGTGGTAACGGCGATCGCAGGCGATCGAATATCTCAATCAAAAGTGGCTTCTGTGTAAGATAATCCTGTGTATGCTCAAAGACGTTGTATGAAATACAATAGATCATTCTGGGAACAGCCAAAATGGGTATTCGTCTGATAGTAAACGATCTATACTAACTATCGCTAGCATCCAGACTCAAATTCTTTCAAATCAATCACATTTGACCTATGGCAGAAACACTTGGCTCTCTCTGCGATAAATTGACAATTGTCAAACTGAAACAGTGGCATTCCGAAGACGAAATCAGACTCAAGAGCCTTACTGTTCAAGAGATACAGCTTCAGGAGGAAATCAACGAATTTATTAGTGCTGCTATAGCTGGGCAAATTCCGAGCGATCGCCTGACTTTTGCCTCAAATAAAGTTTATAAAAAAGAGGGCAATTATGTGGCTGATGTCGGTGGTAGTATCGGCGAAATCTTCTCTGAACTCGCCCAAGTTAACTGCAACTTGTGGCACGAACAAGAAAAAGTCTATGAATTTGACAAAGTAGTTGTAACAGAAAAAGATCAAGTAGTCAAACAGCTAGCCATCCTGAACTTGCAGCGGAATAAGTGTATAGATGGAATAGACAAAAACTTCCAAGGACTTGTAGAAAAGCTCGGCTCTCATAAAGAATAAAAATTTTTAAAGGTAAATCAATGCACTTAGGTCATCGTAAAACTTGTCGGGTATGCGGTTCTTCAGCACTCACTCCAGTCATTAATTTAGGCGAACAGCACTTGCAAGGTTCATTTGTCAAGCCTGGGAAAGAAGAACCGCCCCTCAGAAAAATTGCCCTTTCTCTCCTGCGGTGCGATCCCACCAAAGATGAGAAAGCTTGTGGTTTATTGCAAATGGAGCATACCGTACCGCCGGAAGTTTTATATTCTGCATACTGGTATCGTTCCGGTACGAACCAAACTATGCGAAATCACTTGCAGGAAATTACTGAAGAAGCAGCATCCCTGATTGATAAAAGTAATGCTCGTGTTTTAGATATTGGCTGTAATGACGGCACTTTACTCAAGTGCTATCCGCAAGACTTTATCAAATTTGGTGTCGATCCATCTGACGTAGCTCAAGAAATAACCGGGGACATTACGGCAATTCAAGACATTTTTCCTTCAGAAGAACTGACCAAGGTTTTGCAAGGCGAAAAATTTGATATTATTACATCGATCGCCATGTTTTATGACCTCGAAGATCCGGTAAGCTTCTGCAAGGAAATAAAAAAATCGCTAGCTCCTGATGGCTTATGGGTCTTTGAAATGTCCTATATGCCATCCATGCTAAAAATGAATTCTTATGACACAATTTGTCACGAACACTTGGAGTATTACAGTTTGGCCGTGCTGGAATATATCCTAAAACAAGCGGACTTAAAAATAGTAGATGCTGTCCTGAATGACATCAATGGTGGTAGCATTCGCTGTTACGCAACGCATCTTAATAACTTTGCTTTTAAGAAGCAAGAAGCTGTGACGCGTATCAAGCTATTACGTCAGACAGAATTTGACATGGAGCTGGATACCGACAAACCATACAAAAATTTTCAAGACAGGATTAACGTGCATAAAGAGCAGTTAGTTTCGCTGCTAAAAATGCTAAAAAAGGAAGGTAAAAGCATTCACATCTACGGTGCATCGACTAAAGGTAATACAATTTTACAGTGGTGCGGAATTGATAATCGGATTATAGATGTAGCGGCGGAAAGAAACCCAGATAAATATGGTGCTTATACGCTCGGTAGTGACATTCCTATTGTCAGCGAAGCCGATTCAAGGGCCATGAAGCCGGATTATTATTTAGTCTTGCCGTGGCATTTTAAGGAAGAATTTCTCAAGCGCGAACAAGAAACACTGAACAGCGGTGTTGGTCTAATCTTCCCTTTGCCTAACCTGGAAATTATCAAACACTAAGCCAAGACTCAAGACAGCCCACAACAGGATACAAATATGACACATTTCTTCATTCACAACAGTTTTCACAGCGGCGATGTGATTTTGACAAGAGCCGTAATTCAGGCGATTAGAATTAAGTTTCCGGGGGTAAAAATTACCCTAGAGTGCGAGGAAGTCTCTACTTATCTTTGGCAGGATTTAGATTTGGCGATCGCCCTATATCAAGGCTGCGAATACAAAGGCACAGAACCCACGCCAAACTGCCCGGATGATGCCATCTTTGTCAATATGTGGTTTGGAGTTTTTGATGACATTTTGAAACTCTACGGTATGACGTACCAAAATAACGTTCATGCCTTTAATCGCCAGATGTATCAGCATAGACTTAATCATCAATATCTCCTGCCGATACCGATTCACACCCCCATGCTCAACTTTTTTGGGCAGGTAGAAAAGGAAATAGAAGTTAGAGAAAACAGCATCTTAGTAGAAAATGGGGAAGTTTTCTCGAATCAAAGCTATTTTTATTTAAACGAACACCTGAAGCAAATAGCATTAGATTTTCCTCAGCTCAATTTTTACTGTTCAGCCCCACCTAAATACCAGGCTACAAATCTTGTTGATTGCAGCGGAATCAACCTTAAACAATTGTCCCAAATAGGAGACAAATCTATTGGCTTGTTGATGAAAGGAAGTGCTGTAAACGCAGCTTGCCAAACGGAGATTAACCGATATAAGCCTCGTTGTATTGTTGGCTGGGACTTAGCAGAAAAACTTTGGGATAATTTGGAAAATCCGGCGGTTTATGCCAAGAATTATACCGAAGTTCAAAAATGGCTGGGTAAGATTGCGGAAGATATTAGCTTGTCTACAGGAAAAGCTAAAACAGCAAATCTAATTGTTACGAGGGAGTCAAGATTTCCGACATCAGCAAGTAAAGAGCGTGAAAAGTTGCAGGATAAAATCTTGATTGTCTCGCACAAGGAAAAACAATGTGGCGTGCATGAGTACGGTCTTAATATAGCTGAAGCTCTCAAAAAATCAATCAAATATTCTTTCGTATATGTGGAATGTTCAAGTTGTGAAGAGTTTTTGGATAGCGTCAACAAGGTAAAACCATCAGCAATTATTTACAACTATTATTACTCGACATTACCTTGGGTCACTAAAACAATACTTCAATCAATTAACGTACCGCACATCGGCATTATTCACGAAATTACACAGGAAGTAGCAGATGTAGCAAATTATGAACTTTTTGAGTACCATATAGCCCCCGATCCCACATTGCACCTTAAGAATCCGATTGTCTTTAAAACGGGGAGAATTGTATTTCCCTACACGAATAATCACAAATTACCGGATATAACCACGATTGGTAGTTTTGGATTTGGACTGGAAGGAAAAGGATTTGAAAAGGTGATTACCACTGTACAGCAAGAGTATGATGAGGCACTTATTAGGCTGCATATTCCCTTTGCAACTTTTGCTGATGCTGATGGAAGTCAAGCCATTGCTGTAGCACAACGCTGCCAGCAGTTGATAGTTAAGCCTGGTATTAAACTAAGTTTAAGTCACGATTTTCTCAGTCAAGAAAAATTACTTGATTTTCTTGCACAAAATACTGTGAACGCATTTTTCTATGAAAAATATGAGAATCGCGGTATATCCAGCACTATCGATCATGCGCTGGCTGTAAAGAGACCTATTGCCATCACAAAAAGCAATATGTTCAGACACATTATTTCGGCAAACCCTTCAATTTGTATTGAAGATTCAAGTTTGAAACAAATTGTTGACAACGGTATTGCGCCGCTTGTGCCGTTTTATAATGAATGGAGTGAAGCTAATTTCATTTTGGATTATGATCAACTGCTTGACAGAGTATTAGGTAAAGAGGAGAGCAAGACACCAACTTTAGCGCTGTTTAAAACTGCGATCGGCAATTATTATTTGCCAGCCGATGTTGAGAAAGATGTAATAGTCAATGAAATGAAAGCCGGTAGAGTTTTTGAGCCGGAAATTGTAGAAGTTGCTAAGCAGTACATTACGGAAGGTTCTACTGTTCTGGATGTCGGAGCAAATTTTGGACAAATGACGCTGTTTTTCTCACAGTTTGTGGGCGAAAAAGGGCGAGTTCTTTCTTTCGAGGCTGATAATTTTAGTTTTAGCGTACTTGAAAAAAACATTGCCGCCAACAGCCGCACCAATATTATGCCAATCTGCAAGGCAGTGTATGATAAAAGCGGTGAAGTAATGTTTTATCCGGTTCCCGATTTTAAGCGGTTTAGCTCTTACGGTTCTTACGGGTTAGATCCTAATGCTAAACAGGGTAGAAAAGTAGAAACGATCGCGATTGATAGTCTGAATATTCAATCTCCGATCAGTTTTATGAAAGTAGATGTGCAGGGGAGCGATTTATTTGTATTGCAGGGAGCTGTAGAAACGATTAAAAGACATCAGATGCCGATTCTCTTTGAATATGAAGAACAGTTTCAAGCAGAATTTAAAACTTCTTGGAACGATTATTTGCAACTCATTGAGTCTATCGAGTACAAGGTAGAGAGAGTTATTAATAACATGAACTACCTAATTGTGCCTAAGAAGAAAAAGGGTTTTACTGTAGGTATTCCCAATGTAACATCATTGAATCGCATCTTGGATGATGCAGCGCGATCGCAATACCAAGCTAGAATCGATCAGTTATTTGCGCTAGTTCCTGAAATGATGGTGCGAAAAATACCGGAAGCTAATATTCAGCAAGCCTTTATATTGGATACCGTGCACAAATTTGCCTCAAAATTAGTCACACCTAAAATTTTATGTGTTGGTAGTCATGAAGATAGTGCTGCTGCTGCTTTGAAGCGAATCGGCTACTGCATGGAAGAAATTGATCCGTCGATCAACTGCGATCTCAATGTTTATTTCCACAAGCCGTCTACTATCAAAGGAAGCTATGATATTATTTTTTCGACATCTGTGGTGGAACACGTTCAAAATGACGAGTTATTTATGATGCAAATCGCTGAACTTCTGGCACCTGGAGGTATTGCTATCTTAACGTGCGATTATAATGACCAGTACAAACCGGGCGATCGTATTCCCTCTGTGGACTTTCGTTTGTACACGCAGAAAGACTTCAAGCAGCGACTTCTTCCTTTGTTGAAAAATTGTGTTCTCCCTGACGTTCCGCAGTGGGATTGTCCGAACCCCGATTTTATCTATGAAGGATGTCGCTACACATTTGCTACCTTTGTTTTTCAGAAAAATAAACTGTGAACGCTCTTATTTTTGGTGCTAACGGACAAGATGGATACTATCTCAATGAGTTGTGCAAAGCCAAAGGAATTAAGCCTTTAGCTGTATCGCGATCTGGAGATTGGATTCGTGGTGATGTGTCTGACTACAAACAGGTTGAGGAGTTCGTAAAAGAATACAAACCAACCTATCTATTTCACTTAGCTGCTAAATCAACGACGCGACACGACGCACTGTTTGAAAATCATGCAGCAATTTCGACCGGTACACTGAATATTTTAGAATCAGTTTACAAACACAGCCCCACTTCTAAAATTTTTATTACAGGTAGCGGCGTTCAATTCTATAATGATGGCAATCCTATTTCTGAGGATACTGCTTTTGAAGCAAGTAGTGCTTATGCTGTTGCTCGAATTCAATCAGTTTATGCTGCCCGATATTACAGAAGTCTCGGTATCAAAGCCTATGTAGGATATTTATTCCATCATGAAAGCCCTCTCAGAAAGCCAAATCATGTCAGCCAAAAAATTGTACTCGCGGCTAAACGCATTGTTCAGGGATCTGAGGAAAAACTCCAAATTGGTGATGTCAATGTAGAGAAAGAATGGACATTTGCGGGTGATGTAGCACAAGGAATTATGACGCTGGTAGAACATGAAAATGTTTTTGAAGCTGTCATCGGTTCCGGCAAAACTCATTCTATAAAAGATTGGATAGAAGTCTGTTTTTCACACTTGGGTTTGGATTGGACTCGCTATCTAGAACAAGCTGAAAATTTTCAGCCTGAATATAAACGATTAGTATCCAATCCGGCACTAATGTATAGCCTACATTGGCAACCAAAAATTGACTTGCGACAACTCGCAGCTATGATGATTGAAGCCATATAAAATCATAATCCACCTTTAGGTATTTCCATGATGAAACCATTATCTCAGCCCGCTTCTTATCCCTATACACCGATATACAAACATTACGGTTTTGCGGTTTTTGGGGCACAGGAAATATCATCCTATCTGGGAACCGCCCAAAATCTCAAAAATAGCGAACCAAACTGCATAATTACATGGTTCATTACTTCCGAAACTGAGATTATGTTGCAAAATAATCCTTGCATTGACCAAGTTGTGGTTATGGAGGGAAAGGAGAAATTTCTCGAAACTGAGATACCGCGTTTGCAAACAGAACGTTCTTGGTCAGGTTTTTTTACTGCTGATTTTCCGAAAAATAATTCTGGCAAACGAATTTTGTTGGGACAACTTGGCTTAAATGGGGATTGTCTTCATGCAACTGTTTTAGCTCGACAAATCAAGCATGATTATCCAGGATGTCATCTAACTTGGGCAATTTCATCTCTTTGTCGTAGCATGATCGAAGAAAATCCCTTCGTGGATGAAATTTGGGAATTTCCAGCCGAAAATTGGAATCAAATATTTGCTGCTTGGTATCAGTTTGAACGGGAATTACAAAATCGGGTTAAGCAGGGTGAATTTGATGAATTATTTTTCACACAAATTTACCCAGGAAATACTCAAAATTATGATGGTACAACGAAAGTTTCTCTATTGCGAGGCTATCCTAAACCAATTACAGTTCCTTTACAAAATATCTTGAGACTACGCCAAACGGAAGTAGAGAAAGTACGAATATTTGCCGAACAACACAACCTACAGAACCGCCGTAATATAATTTTGTTTGAGTGTGCATCCAGCAGTAATCAATCATTTGTTACACTTGATTTTGCTTTGTCCTTTGCCCAGGGATTGCTGTCTCTTGTGCCAGATTGTAGTATTATTCTTTCATCTAAATCTAAAGTTCCGGTAGTAGATGCGCGAATTGTTGATGGTAGCACTTTAAGTCTACGAGAAAATGCAGAATTAACAAAATATTGTTCTCTTTTTATCGGTTGTTCGAGTGGAGTGACACAAACAGCATTGACAGATTGGGCAAAACCACTGCCCATGATTCAGTTATTACTGGCATCAACATCAGTATATGCCTCGATCGCACATGACTTAGAATACTGGGGACTGTCATCAGAACAAGTTTTAGAAATGACTGATTTGCCTCCAGAAAAACTGATTGAATGTGTTTACCTGGTGCTGACACAAGGATTTGCCGAAGCTCGTCTAAAATTTCATCGAAAAATACAAGTAGACTTTAATTTTTATCTCACTCATGTTCGCAGTTTTATTTTTCCACATTATGTCAAAGCATCTCGCTCACTTCTAAATACAGTAGCAAGATATGGCTGGCATCAGCAGCTTAAAACATTTATTCAGACAGAATTAATGCCAACATTAGGTGTACAAACACCCCCACTTCTCTCTGATGAACTGTGTACTAAACTTTTAGAAGATTTCATTTTCAGCCAAGAAAAGCCACAAACTCCTCAAGAGGCTGTTCAAACTAACAAACAGCTAGCGAGACAAATGCCTTTAGTCAGTGTTTGTATTCCTACTTACAATGGTGAACAATTTTTAGAAGCAGCGCTAGCAAGTGCAATTGCCCAAACTTATTCTCACATAGAAATAATTGTTTCCGATGATAACTCAACTGACAAAACAGTAGAAATCGCAAAAATATTTCAACAAAAGTATCCAGCTAAAATTACGATCTTAAATCATCATCAATATGGATTAGTCCAAAATTGGAACTTCTGTATATCCCAAGCTCAAGGGAAATATATTAAATTTTTGTTCCAAGATGATCTACTAGAACCGGACTGTATAGAAAAAATGGTGAATCTAGCGGAACAAGACGAACAAATCGGCTTAGTTTTCTCACCTCGTAATATTTTGATGTCTGGGGGTGCTGAAGCTAATTCTGCTTATATGACAGATTATCAAAATGCCAAAGACACCTACAAAGCTTGGTTGAATTTGAAAGCGATTCAATCAGGACAAGAACTGCTAGAAAAACCTCAGTTATTGAGCGATCCTATTAACAAAATAGGAGAACCAACTACGATACTAATTAAGAAGAGCGTCTTCGATCGAGTAGGAGTTTTTGATGCTGATTTATGTCAGCTTGTGGATGTTGAAATGTGGCTCCGAATTATGAGCCAATATAAAATTGGGTTTGTCTATGAGACTCTTTCTCATTTTCGGATTCATCCTAGTCAACAAACTCGGAAAAATTCTGAAACTAGACAGACTATTTTATCAGATTGGTATAAGTTTTATCACAAAATTCATGTAGACGATCGCTATCCTCAAAACTTAAGAGAGGAAGCGTTTAATAAGTATACAGCGTTAGGCAAACAACATCCTGGATTAACAACACAGCCTCTTAATGAACTACATAAATCTCGCAAACAACTTGCTGAAATTTGGCTGAGTTTACCTATTGAGCAACTAGAAAGTGCTTATGCAAGCGAACTAGGCAAAACACATCAAATGCTACTCAATAGTGCCATTAAAGATGACCCAGTTACGGACACAGAAAAAACATTTGTCGATCGACTAACAGCGCATCTCTCCCTGGGGATTAAAACTCCCAAAGATATTAACTACCTACTAGCAGCGGCTCTCTACCGTCGTGCTGACCAGTTGTGGCTGAACTATCAAAATGCAGCGATACCTAATTGGTTTGTCAACGACTATCTCAAATTTATGTTTGCCGCGCCTACTCTATTTCAAGAAATAGGAGAGGCTGACAATTATTGCCGGTATGTGCAGGGATGGATCAGTTATTTACATAGCAATATCTTCAAGAATCAAAACTCGCAAGTGTGGCAGGACATCGCCTGGTTTTTCACCCAAAATGCTAACTTTATTCCTCTGTACTTCAACAGTGAAAATCTCAGGGATATCTACACGAAACGGGGAGATATTATTGAATATGCCATGAAAAATCGTGGCGCTGCGATTGATTGCATTTTTCCGGCGAGACCTGCAAACAGGCAGAAAATTCGCCTTGGTGTCCTGACTAAACATTTCGGGGCGATGACGGAAACTTTCGCTACTTTACCGGCTTTTGAATATCTGAACCGAGAACAATTTGAAATTATTTTGTATGCTGTCAATCTCGACGGCAATAAACTAGAACAGTATTGTCAGAGTCGCGCTGACAGATTGGTGAAACTGTCCAATGACTTGCCAAGCCAAGTTCAGCAGATCCGCGCTGACGACTTAGATATTCTGCTGATTGCTACCAACATTACTGCTGTAACTCATCCCATTAGTTTACTAGCGCTGCATCGATTGGCGCGGGTACAAACTACCTGTTTTAATTCTCCAATTACCACAGGAATGCGACACATTGACTATTACATTGCTGGTAAGTTGATGGAACCTACACCTGATGGACAGGAGCATTATCGCGAGCAGTTAGCAACTATTGACGGGCCTGGCTGCTGTTTTAGCTATACCCTCGAACCTTATACTCCTAATATTCAACTCACTAGAAATAGCCTAGGAATTTCTGAGGAATCGGTTGTGTTTATTTCGAGTGCGAATTTGTATAAGTTGGTGCCGGAGTTAAGGGAAACATGGGCAAAGATTATGGCTGCTGTTCCTAATTCTGTGCTGTTTTTAATGCCCTTCGGCCCTAGCTGGACTAATCATTATCCAGGGGAGGCTTTTGTGAATAATATGAAAGCCGTTTTTGCTAAGTATGGGATTGAGAGTAAGCGTTTGCGGGTGTGGAAGAGTTTTCCTAACCGTGCGGATGTCAAGGAAGTTTTAAAGTTGGGGGATGTTTATTTGGATTCTTACCCCTATGCGGGGACTACTTCTCTTGTTGATCCGCTGGAGGTGGGATTACCAACTGTTGTCAGGGATGGTGATACTTTGCGATCGCGAATGGGAGCTGCGGTGGTACGATCGCTCTCAATGCCGGATTTAATCACCAATAGCGAAGCATCTTATATTCAGCTAGCAGTTACTCTCGCTACTAATCCTCAACTGCGACAACGCTATCGCCAGGAAATTCAGCAGAAAATGCAAGCCAATCCCGCCTGTTTTGATAGTGTTGCATATTCTGGGGCGATCGCACAATTATTCCAACAACTCTTTAGCAAATGGCAAACAGGCCACCAAGAAGCATCCAGCAGCGTACAGGATAGCACTCCCCAGCAGCCAGATTTGAGCGAGATTATCTCAAATAACGTCCAGCTCTATCAAACCAATCCATCAAACACCTCAGCCATCTCTGAATTACGTCAAATCCGCAAAAAAACAGCCGATTTCTGGCTAAACGTCCCTGCTGAGAATCTAGAAAATACCTACAAAGGCGATTCGGGAAAAAGCTACCAAATTCTGCTGGGTTGCGGCTTTCAACATCAACCAATGATGGAAGACGAACAAAGATTTTTACAGCAATTAACGCAGATTAGCAAAGGATTGGTGCATCCCCAAGCCATCAATGCTTTACTTGCCGCGATGCTATATTTCCCACCGGGAACAATGCGAATTCCCGAAGCTCAAAAACGTTTGCCACAGTGGTTGATCGGCGATTATGAGCAAGTTTTTGAGCCAGAAAATGCTGTCAATTCTGTATCTAGTTCTGAGTTACTAGCTCAATACATTCAATCCCCACAATTTGCTAATCAATTATTAGGATGCGTCAATCTCTATCGCATTGATTCATCTGACGCATCAGTAGTTTTGGAACTACGCCAACTCCGCAAACAACTGGCTGATTTTTGGCTGATTGTTCCATCCGAAAAATTGAACAATGTTTATCGAGGAGAAGTTCGCAAAGGATATCAAGCAATACTTAGCTGCGGCTTGCAAGCAGAATCAATGACTGAAGCCGAACAGAAGTTTTTGCAGCAATTGACCGAAACTAGCAAAGGGTTGGTGCATCCTCAAGCTATCAATGCTTTGCTTGGTGCGATGCTGTATTTTGTGCCGGGAACAATGCGGGTTCCTGATGCTAACACTCGTTTGCCGAAGTGGTTGTTTGACGATTATCAAAAGGTGTTTGAAAGTGCCTTTGCTCAAACAAAATCAACCATTGTTAAACAAGATTATCTGCCACAGTTTCTCAATCAATTAACTGCTGGTATCAATCTTTATCAAATCCATCCGACGGCGGAATTGGTGATAGCAGATTTGCGGCAAGTTCGTAAGCAAATTTCTGATTTGTGGGTGAGTGTTTCCGAGGAACAAGTAGAAGTTTTGTACCGAAGCGATTTCGGAAAAGGTTACAAAGCAATGCTCGGTAGTGGGTTTATTAACGAGCCTTTGAATGAAACTGAACGTAGTGTTTTTAATTCGTTAGTTGCTGAGTTGAGTAAAGGGTTTGGAAGGCCTAAAGCTGTCAATTATTTGTTAGCGGCGATGCTGTTTTGTCGGGCTGGGCAGTTGCAAGTTCAGGATGCGAATAGTTGTTTGCCTGAGTGGTTGTTGGAGGATTATGAGCAGTTTGTTGGGGGCGCAGTTAAGGTGGCTGTTGGGTGAGGAAGGGTGCAGTTTTTGAGATTTGGGATTAGTTGTTAGTCTCAAATCCCAGGTTAATTAAATTTTCTGGTGATGCTCAAAGCCCATCCTAGCTATTTTTGCAATTCAAGTCTATTCAATTCAACACAAGTTCTGGCTGTTGAGTCTCAAATAAAGGACGAGTTACCTGGCGCAGCAGCACTGTTTCTAAACTGCCTTCTACTACATTTGCTGCTTCTATTTCTAATTCGCCCCACAATAATAGCTCTCCCTGATTTGGCATTTTACCTAAATTGTGGATCACGAATCCGGCGATTGTTTGGTAAGCTTGGTTAGTCGGCAGGTTTAATCCGAGTTTTTCGTTAACTGCTGTTACTTCCCAAACGCCAGAAATCAGTGCTGAATGAGCATCTTTTTTAACGAGAGTTGCTTCGGAAGCTGACAGCAGCGGTTCGGACTTTTTACTGGTAATCCAACCGGTCAGCAGCCGCACAGTACCGTTGAGAACTGTTAGCAGTGGCCATAGTATTTTTGAGCAGATTTCGAGGGCGGGCATTAGCAGCAAAGCGGTGCGTTCTGGGGCGTGGGTTGCTAATACTTTGGGGATGAGTTCTCCTAATACTATCTCTACATATGTTACTAAGATGAAGGCTGCGGGAATTGCGATCGCATGAGCGGTCAGCATAGCAGGAAAATGACCTAGAGGCAATTTGTCAATCCACGGTTCGATCCAATGTACCGTCGCTCCCTCACCCAGCCAACCTAAGAGTAAACTCCCTGCTGTTGTGCCAGTTTGGGTGACCGATAGGTATAGCAGTTGACAGTTGACAGTTGACAGTTGACAGTTGCATAACGAGAATCAAACCATTGATGCAGTACGGGTATCGGCTCTATTCATGAAGTTATTTATGTCCTCACCGATGTGGCGGTTGCTATAATAGGGGATGTCGTTTTGAGCTTGGTGGACGAGTTGGGCCGCTTTAGCGGTTTTTGGAGAGTCGGACAACTGCGCGAGTTGGCGGATTTGGTGCCTGTCTGCTGATACTAATGCTAGTTCTGCCGCCACAAAAAACGCGATTAAAAGTGTTAAGCCCAGCAACATTGCTAACCTCAGCAGTGTTTCCGCGACTTCTATTTCCAGCGAAGTAAAGTTGTTCAAAATAGATATCTAATAGGATAGATGTGTTAGGTTAATTCTTTTATTTTAGCTTGCGATTCAGATAGATTGACGGTCGCATATTTCGGATATTCGCACTATAGGGTCGCTTACCCGTAGAATTTGTGAACTTTTTCTCTTCTCTTCCTTCGCGTCCTTAGCGCCTTCGCAGTTCGTTCAAAAAAAATAAAAAATGCAAGTTGCTAGTCGATAAATCTATCTTGTGGCCGACGCTAAAAAACTCCTAACCTCTTATAATTCCTTGGTGAACGATAAGTATAAGGAAACCAAAATCCGTGCAATTAAAAACAGTCCTATCGCTGCTCAAACAAACTTTTACTGAATGGCAAGAAGATAAAGCACCCACCCTAGCCGCCGCCCTAGCCTATTACACTGTTTTCTCCCTCGCCCCGCTGCTAATTATCGTAATTGCGATCGCGGGTTTAGTCTTTGGAACCGACGCAGCCCAAGGTCAAATTGTCACCCAACTCCAAAGTTTAATCGGCAAAGATGGCGCCCAAACTATCCAAGAACTGATTCTGAAAGCCTCGGAACCCAAGTCGGGAATGATTGCTACTATAGTCGGCATCGCTACACTTTTGTGGGGCGCTTCCAACGTATTTACTAATCTCAAAGAAGCCCTCAATACTATTTGGAATGTTTCACCTGCGCCCGGACGCGGCATCTGGGGATTTCTGCAAGACCGCGTGCTGTCTTTTGCGATGATTTTAGGTATAGGCTTTTTACTGCTAGTATCTTTAGTCCTTAGCGCCGTTTTAGCTGCCATCAGCTATTGGTTGAACGGCTGGTTGCAGTTACCTGTTGGTATTTGGCAGAT
>Ga0335395_10000143_pt1 | contig 45615 bp, 43 predicted proteins | sample MAT02_FD_205744 | JGI IMG/M metagenome (GOLD analysis project Ga0335395, IMG submission 205744) | Freshwater microbial communities from Lake Fryxell liftoff mats and glacier meltwater in Antarctica - MAT-02 (spades assembly) (version 2) ... | reverse complement strand
CGTGCGCGGGCGATGAAAAGTGCTCATGAAGCCCGAATTCGCGGACCCCAAAGCATGTCAAGTATAATATCTACAAGGACTTACGTCATGTCGCTAAGTGAACGACATTGGACCTAGGACCTAGGACAGAGGCAATGAATGACTGTGGCAATACGTCAACGCAAAAATTCTTCGTCGACAAACTTCGTCGTCACTTCGGAATGCACAAAGCGGCTGTCACGCAGCAAACGTTCGTGGAAGCCGATCGTGGTGCGGGGGCCTTCGATGATGTATTCATCCAGGGCTTGGGCGAGGAAACGGATGGCTTCGGTGCGGTCGCGGCCGTGAACGATGAGTTTGGCGATCATCGAATCGTAGTGGGGCGGGATGGTGTAGCCGGCGTAGCAGTGGCTGTCGACGCGCACGCCACGGCCCGACGGGGCGACATACATGCCGATCTTGCCGGGGCAGGGCTGGAAGCCCTTTTCCCAGTCTTCGGCGTTGATGCGCGCTTCGATGGCGTGACCGGTGATAACGATGTCGCTCTGCTTGAATTCGAGAGGCTCGCCCGCGGCGACCTTGATCTGGGTCTGGATGATGTCGATGCCGGTGACCATTTCGGTGACCGGATGTTCCACCTGGACGCGGGTATTCACTTCAAGGAAGTAATACGCTTTGCGATCGAGATCATAAATGAATTCGACGGTGCCTGCATTGTAATAGCCGACCGACTTGGCGAGGTTGACTGCGTCGGCGCTCATCCGCTTGCGGGTGTCATCGTCGATGACCGGACTCGGGCTTTCTTCGATCAACTTCTGATGCCGGCGCTGGGTTGAACAATCGCGTTCGCCCAGGGCGACGACATTGCCTTGATGATCACCGATGATCTGAATTTCGATGTGGCGCGCGCGCTGCACGTAGGCTTCGATGATGCATTCACCGTTGCCGAAAGCGGCCTCTGATTCGCGTTGGGCCTGGATCAGACCCGACACCAAAGAGGCATCGTTATGGGCGATGCGCATGCCTCGCCCACCGCCACCGGCGACGGCCTTGATCATCACCGGATAGCCGATTTTGCGGGCGACGGCCAGGGCTTCATCGCCGTTGGCGACCGGACCGGTGGAACCGGGCACGGTGGGAACGCCGGCTTTTTGCGCGGCTTCCTTGGCCTTGGCCTTGTTGCCCAGGGCGTCCATCGAGGCACTCAAAGGACCGATGAACTGGATATTGCAGTCGCGCACGACCTGGGCGAAGTGACTGTTCTCGGAGAGAAAGCCGTAGCCGGGGTGGATGGCATCGACATCGGCCAGCTCGGCGGCGGCGATGATATTATTGACGTTGAGATAACTTTGCTTGGCGGCGGCGGGGCCGATGCAGATCGACACATCCGCGAGACGCACCGCCAGGGACTCTTTGTCCGCGGTGCTATGCACCACCACGGTCTCGATGCCTAAGCGCCGACAGGCGCGGGCGATACGGACGGCGATCTCGCCGCGGTTGGCAATCAGGATGCGTTTGAACATGGCTCGAGTGAGGTCCGGAGGTCCGGAAGTCCGGAAGTCCGGAAGTCCGACGAGGTGTGCGAGGCAGGCGAAGGGATCAACAGATCGTATGGCGGGTCGGCATTTGGCCCGCAGATCATTGGCTTCAACCGACGAGGAATAGCACGGTGCCGTATTCGACCGGCTGGCCGTCATTGACGCAGATCTTTTTGATCACGCCTTTGACGCCGGAGTCGGGTTTGATCTCGTTGAAGACCTTCATCGCTTCGATCAGGCAGACGACTTTACTTTCGTCGATGGTCGAACCTTCGGCGACGAAATTGGCGACGTCGGGACTGGCCTTCAAATAGACCGTGCCGGGGATCGGGGAAATGATCTTTTGGCAATTGGCAAAAGGGTCTTCGACGGGTACCGGAGCAACGCTGGACGCCGGGGCCGGGCTGGGCGCCGACTGCGGAGCTGCCATATACTGCACCGGAGCTACCGCCGCGACGTTATGACCAGCCTTGCGCAGTTTGACCTTAAGATCATCCGCTTCGACTTCGACCTCGACGAGGTCATTGTCGCGCATGAGCTTGGTGAGTTCCTTGATGACTTTGATATCCATGAGCTTCCCAGGTGCGTGTCTACCCCAACCACTGGCGGGGGCTTCGGAAGGCCCGGACGGTAGGTATCCACCCAGGGTGAGTCAATCGCAGCACTGACCGGGCGGCACCACCAGCGCAAGTGCTTGGTTATCATTCGCTTACCACGTGCAAAGATTCGTCCGTCGAGAGTGGGACCATCGGCTTCGCCAATGCCGCAGCCTCCGGCTGCGGGAATCGGGTTATGTCGGGGCTGCGCCCCCATCCGTTGCGGCCCTTCCTGGCCTCCTCCCCCCTCCAGCAGCCTGCGGCCGCTGATCAACCCATCACGGCCGAATCGGGATGATTCTCTAAACGGGTCGCATCCGCGACCGTCAACGGCCAGGTCCCGCCAGTGCGCAGCAAGGAGCGATATTCAGGGCGCTCGGGATGGTCGAGATGAACAAAGACGGCTCCGCTGAGCCCTAGGCGGGCCAGTACTGCGACTTCAATGGCTTCGCTGACATGATGGGCTCGAGCCACCGACCATTGCGCCGGAACTACCAGATGGCAATCCACATAGACTTGGTCACCGGTCAAACGCAGGCGCAGATTATGCACATCCAGCCATTCGGGGTCGCGCAATTCATTGAGTACCGCGACTACTTTTTCGAGCATGGCGGGGTCGGCCTGATCCATCAGCCCGGCCACGGATTCGCGCATCAGGCGCAGTCCCGCCCACATGAGCAGCAGGGCCAACCCCGCTGCCACCACCGCATCAATCCAGGCCAGATCCGTCCACCACACCAAGCCAAGGCCGACGAGAGCACCAACACTGGTGTAGACGTCGCTGAGGACATGGTGTCCGTCGGCGACCAGGATCGGCGAGCGCGTACGCTGGCCCACCCGCACCAACCACCAGCCAAGGGCAAGATTGACCAAGGCCGCGACACCGCTCAGCCACAGGCCCGTGCCCACGGCGCCAACAGCATGCGGGTGCCAGAGGCTCTTTGCGACTTCCCACAAGACACCAACCCCGGCCAGGGCGACCATGCCCCCCTCAAAGCCGACCGACAACGAGGTCGCACGCCCGTGTCCATACGGGTGACCCTGATCCGGAGGCGCCTGGGCCACGCGCAGGCACCAGAACATCACCAGCGTGGTGCCGACGTGGACCACGCTTTCGAGTGCGTCGGCCAACAGCATCAAGGAATCGGTTAACGTATAGGCGGTGACCTTGACCACCAATAACACCACCCCGACCAGCACGGAGACCAGGGCTGCTCGCGTACGCAGACGTTGACGTTCGACTGGGGACAATTCCGCCATGCGCGGGATTGTGGGTCAGCCCGCGCAGGCGCTAGCCTGCATTGCTGGGAGCTGCAGCAACCATGTAGCGACGGCGGAAACTCAGGCCAAGCACGAGCAAAAGGCCCAGACCGCCGGCTGCGCCACCGGCTCCGCAGCCGCCGCCGCTAGAGCCGGACTCACTTTCCCCACCAACCCCGCTACCCCCGCCCGCGGCAGCAGCCACGGTGATGACCAGGGTCCGGCTATCGTTGCCGACGGCATCGCTCACTTGGATGGTGACAGAATGGGATCCGCTGGCGATGGGGGTGCCGCTCAAAATCGCATCGGTGCGGCTGAGCCAAGCAGGAAGGCCGCTCGCAGAAAAGCTGATCGGAGAGGCTCCGTTGCCCGCGATCGTGTAGCTGAAGGGCGCACCGACGACCGCGGCGGCGGCCAACGGACTGGTGATATACGGGTTGGATACGGTGCTGATCCCGCTGCTGCTTACCGCAAACCAACCATCCTTGGCGGCGCCGGACGTGGCTTGGATTGGGTCCAGCGTATAGGTCGCGCCGCCGGTCTCACCGCCAAAGGCGATTACCGTGCGGCCGGCAACCTCCCGCGCCGCGATGGCGCGGGTGATCGCCGCGGTATTAGTCAAAGCCGTGCAATAGAGGCGCTTCGTCAAATCTGGGTTCATCACCACCAAAAAAGCCCCGCCGTAATAATCGCCCAGCGCTACCGGGGCAAAGGCTGCCTGTCCAGCAGCTGGCGTAAATTGCGGTGGGATGGGCAAGCCAAAGGCGCTGACGCCGCCGAAATACACCCGGCCCTGTTCGTCGGCACAAACTTCTGACCCATGGGGATTGGCGGCATTGCCTTTCCCGGTGCCGTTGACACTCAATCGGGCGCAGAATTGGACGCCGCGCAGGTAAGCCCCGGTGGCTGGTTCATAGCGCGCGACAAACGTTTTATGCTCCGATTTGGTGTTGGAGAAGGAATTCCACGCATCACCACCAGCAATCGTCACGCCGGTAGTAATATTCATCGGGCTATAGCGAAAGAGATGATTGCCACCCGCTACTTCGAACAGGCCGTAGAGTTTCCCATCGCGACCCATGCTGATCCGACAGCCCCGCGAATCAGCCATATTATTTTTTATTTTATTGAGATAATTGGGGGAGTCGACGTCCGCCGACCAGTCATAGCCGGTCCATTTCACCGTACCGCTAAAATCATATCCCCGCATAAAGGAAATCTGCACCGGCCCGCCGGCCGAAGCGATGCTGGTCTGCCGCCACCCGATCAAGGCGACCGTGTCCGTGGTATCATCCACCGCGAGATCCAGGGTATTGCGGTAACCCGGAAAACTGCCGAGTTGGGTGCCGTCCGCGTCGTAGACCCAGATAGTCCCCGCCCCTGGGGCTGCAGTCCCTGCATCCGCGGTTGAGGTCGCCAGCGCGGCGCAGGTGCCCGTCGCGCCCACATCCAGGCGCAGCACCGTATTGCTGGGCGCTTTGCTCCAGCGCACGGTGGCAGCGCCGGCATCGAGCGCGATCAACCCAGCGGTACCCAAACCCACGTACAGCCGGTCATTCGCATCGCAGGCCAGATCGGTGACCATGGCGCCGACCAGGGTCACGCCGAGCACGGTTTTGCCGTCACTCGCCAAGCGTACCAACGCACCTCCCGAATCCACGGTGGCCGCGCCCAGCACGGTCGGGGTGAGCCCGCCGGGGCGAACAGAGCCGATATTCGCGGCCAGGACCACCGTCCCATTCGACTGAATCACCGCCGCACGGACGCTGTCGACCGTACTCGCCCCGCCGAGGTACGAGGCAGCGCTGAGATCATAATCGGCGCCAGCGAGGTGGCTGACTCCTGTGCTGAGCCACACCATGAAATACGCGGTGAAAAACAAAAGTGGTCGCATGGCAGCCTCCGTGCTGGGGATGGCCGCGATCTTCCCGGGGTCCGCACCGATACAGCCCTGGATACGAATATGCTCTTATCTGAGGCCATCACACCGGACCGACCGGTTTGCGTGGGCAACGGCCTCGAGGTGGTTCCGCAATCGTCCGGCCCCCTGTGCGTTGCCCCATTGCGCGGCGGGCCTATCCTGCGCCCCATAACGGAATAGTTCAATGTTCTCCCCCACCTCATTCCTGCTCCTGCTGCTGATCCTTACCCGGGCCCTCGTGGCTCGTGGTCGGCATTGGCTGCAGGCGCGTCGAGATTGTCATGAACCCCATTCTTACCCTGGTGATCGGATCGATCATCGGCCTTGCTGTCGGCTCTATCCTGGCCTGGTGGCTGACTGCCCGGCAACGCACCTCCTTCGATCGCGAACGCCAGCGCTGGCAGGAGCGCAGCGATAGCGAACGTCAAAGCGAACGTCAAAGCGAACGCCAACGTTTACAGAGCGAGGCCCAGGCCGGTGCGGCGCAGCAGGTGGCCAGTGAACGCGAGACGCTGACGAAAGCGCTCGACGAGGACCGCCGCCGCCTCAGCGAACGTGAAAGCAAACTCGATCAGCGCGAAACGACGTTGGGCAGTCGCGAAGCGACGCTGAGCAATCGTGAAACCGCGTTAAGCAGTCGCGAATCTGCCGTGGTCAGCCGCGACGCCAAAATCGTCGAACGCGAAACCACTATCGACCGCCGCCTGGAAGCCGTGGATCGCCGGGATGCTGACCTGCGCACCCGCGAAGCCATCTTGGAGCGCCGCGACGACGAGCTCGCCAACGCCGAAACCACGTTGGTCACCCGCCAAGCCGAATTCGACACCGCCCTGGAGCGCATCGCCGGCCTAAGTGCGGAGCAAGCCAAGATTGAATTACTGGAACGCTTCGACGCCGATCTCGCCGAGGAAAAAGCCAAGCGACTGTCGCGGCATGAAAAAGACGTCACCAGCCGGGCCAAGGAATTGGGCGTCGAAGTCGTCGCGCGCGCCGTACAACGCTACGCCGCCGAACACACTGCCGACACCACCACCTCGCGGGTGGCGGTCAAAGAAGAAGAATTCAAAGGTCGCATCATCGGCAAGGAAGGCCGCAACATCAAAGCCTTTGAGCAGGCAACTGGCGTTGACCTTATCGTCGATGAGACTCCGGGTTTCATCACCATCAGCTGCTTTTCGGGACTGCGCCGGGAAATCGCCCGCCGCACCTTGGAGATCCTGCTCGAAGACGGGCGCATCCATCCCGGCCGCATCGAAGAAGTCTTGGTCAAAGTGCAGGCCGATATTGATCGCGAAGTGCTGCGTCTGGGCGAAGACGCCGCATTTGCCTGCGATGTTTCCGGCCTGCACCCGCAACTGCTCAAGCTTCTGGGCAAATTGCAATGGCGCACCAGCTATGGCCAGAATGTGCTCAAACATACCCAGGAAGTCGCTTTTCTCTGCGGGGCCATGGCCGCCGATTTAGGGCTAGATCCGCGCCTGGGTCGCCGCTGCGGTCTGATGCATGACATCGGCAAAGCCATTGACCACGATCAGGAAGGGTCACATCCGGTCCTGGGCTATGAAGCCCTCAAACGGTACAACGAAACCGAAATCGTCGCCAACGCCGCGCTCGCCCATCACGAGGGCCATGAGGTCCTGACCGCCTATACCGTGCTCGCCGCGGCAGCCGATGCGATTTCCGCCGCACGACCCGGTGCGCGCCGCGAAAATACCGAAAAATATCTCAAGCGTCTGTCTCTGTTAGAAGAAATCGCCTGCACCTTCCCCGGCGTGCAGAAAGCCTATGCCATCCAGGCTGGGCGCGAATTGCGCGTCATCGTTAACGGTACGGCCTTGGCCGACAGCGCGATGAGCATCATCGCCCACGATATTGCCCGACGCATCGAAGGCGAAGTCACCTATCCCGGCGAAGTGCGGGTGACCCTGATCCGCGAAATGCGCTCGTCCGCGGTGGCGCGCTGAGCCATGGATGTGTGCGCGGATGCCGTGTCCCTCGCGCGGTTGCAACGGGATGGCCTCGCCTGGGCGGTCACCGCCGAGGCCGTCGATCTCGGCAGCGATCCGGCGGTGTGGTTTGAACACGAAGCCGGGCACGGACGGGTGCTGGGCTGGATGCGCGACGGCTGGATGGTCGCTGCCGGAGAAGCCTTTACCGCCACCGCCGATGGCCCTGGCCGCACGGTGGCCCTGGCCCGCGCCGCCGCCCGTCTGGAAGGCCGCTGCGTCGTCGACGCGCCTCCGGGTGCAGGCGATCTGCCGCGTCTGGTCTTGAGTCTCGCCTTCGCTGACACCGTCGAAGGCCCCGCCTGGGCGGGCATTCCCGCGGCGCGCCTGGTCCTGCCGCGCCGCGCCTGGCTGCGCCGGCAAGATGGTTCGACGTGGTGCGTGCGGGCCGCTGCGGTGACGACGGCGGATACACCCGCCGACGTGCACGCCCGTCTGCTCGCTGACCCGCCGATATGCCCGCTGCGCCCGGCAGAACCGTGGGATCCCATCACCGAGGGCTACGCCGATCTGGTCGCCGATGCCGCCGCTTTGGTCGGCGATGGGGCTTTACGCAAAGTCGTTCTCGCGCGCGCGGTCGATGAACCGTGCCGCGTCGATCCGGCGACGCTGATCCGCCGCCTGCGCGCCGCCTCCGATCCGGATGCCCTCGTCTACGCGGTCGATCTGCCCGATGGCGCCTGTTTTCTCGGCGCCACGCCAGAAGTGCTTTTTGCCGCCGATGGCTGCGAAGTCAGCACCATGGCCCTGGCCGGATCCCGTCGCCGCGAGGATGATCCCGCTGCTGACGCCGCGGTGTGCGAAGCGTTATTCGCGTCGACCAAAGATCGCAAAGAACATCAGTTGGTGGTCGAACATATCACCGCCGTACTTAATGCTCGCGGCGCCCAAACCATTGTTCCCCCTTCGCCGCATGTGCGCACCCTGCCACGCCTGCACCACCTGGAAACCATTCTGCACAGCACGCTGCGTGAAGATGAGCCACTGGAATTGCTCGGTGCCCTGCACCCGACCCCGGCGGTGTGCGGCCTGCCGGTGCCGGCCGCACGCAGTTACATCCTACGCCGCGAACACCTGCACCGCGGGCTGTACGCCGGCGCCCTCGGCTTCATCGACCGCGAACGCGCCCGCTTCTGGGTACCCTTACGCGGCGGCATCTTCCGTGGCGATCGCTGCCGCCTGTTCGCCGGGGCCGGCATCGTCGAAACCAGCGATCCACTGAGTGAACTTGCTGAAACGGAGACGAAACTGTCGGTGATGAGAAGTGTGATTGTATGAATCTTCCCCTTTTTAGGCTTTTTATTCCTTTGATGTTATGTCGTTATATGGGGCCTGTCCGAAGTCCGAGGTCCGAGGTCCTAGGTCAAGACATGGTAGCACAGGTCGTTGGTGCTTTTAATAACAATACCTATCGGAAATTAAGATTTGGCTTAAAGCCGCAGTCCGAGGTCCGAGGTCCTAGGTCAAGACATGGTGGCACGGACGATCCGTTCCGTTCCGACTACATGATTATCCTTGAGAATTATATTTCCGTGAGAAAAAATCAAATGCCTATTGTCTCGGGACTTCGGACCTCGGACCTCGGACCTAGGACACAGGGCACGTTGACCCAATAAGAAAATTAAACCAGCAAAGGCCAATCATCCATGACAACCGATCCAAATCTGAATGCCCTGTGGAGCCGTGCGATTGCCGAGGAATTGGCGCGGGCAGGATGTGGTGGGGTGGTGTTGTGTCCGGGAAGTCGCAATAGTCCGTTGTTGTTCGCGTTGGCTGCGCAATTCGGCGATAAAGCTTGGAGTTGCATTGATGAGCGGGCAGCGGCGTTTGCGGCGCTGGGGGCGATCAAGGCGACCGGCAAGGCGATGGTGGTCTGCGTGACCTCGGGCACGGCGGTGGCCGAATGTCTGCCCGCAATGTGCGAAGCAGGGGCCATGGGCCTGCCGCTGATTCTGTTGGCGGCGGATCGCCCGTGGGAAATGCAGGATCGGGGCGCGGCCCAGACCATGTCCCAGCGCGGAATGTTTGTTGGTCATGCGGCGGAAGTGCAGCTAGGCGAGCCGATTGCCGCCAGCGCGGTGGTCATTGCGGTGCGCGCTGCGGTCAGCCGCGCGGCGCAGACCAAGCAGCCAGCCGTGATTCATGTGCCGTTCCGTGATCCGTTGCCGCCGTTACCGGATGCGGGATTTGTCGCGCAAGCTCTGTCAACCGTGGCGCGGGCCGGCCGGATGGACCGGCCCTTTACCACGGTGGGACCGCAGGTGGGATTATTCCCGCCGCGGACCCAGGCCGGCGACGAGCCCGCCGCTGATGGCTTCGAATTTCTGCGCCCGGGCTTGAAAGGGTTGATCATCGTCGGCGCCACCGGCGGGGCGGCGTCGCCCTTTCCAGCGGCTCTGGCCCAGGCGACGGGCTTTCCTGTTTTGGCGGATGTGACCAGCGGGCAGCGCGGCCTCGCTCCGGATCACGAAGTGGTCTTGGCGGATGCGCTGATCGCCGGGCCGGCCCAGAACTGGGAACCCGAGGTGATCATCCGCATCGGTCCGGCGCCCCTGCATCGCGGGATGTGGGAATGGCTCGGTCAGCAAACCTGCCCAGTGTTGGCCATCGAAGATCCGGCGCGAAATCAGGACTTTCTCGGCACCGCCTGGGCCCGGGTCGAATCGTTGCATCCCGCCGCGTGGCAAGATCTGGGAGAACGCCTGGCTCCTGGTGATTCCGCCTGGTGCGAGCAATGGCTGGCAGCTGATCGCCAGGCGCAGAAAAAATTACATGCGTGGGTTCGCGCCGAATCGTGGAGCGAGCCCGTCGCGGCGCATATCGCGGTCAATCACGACGGATTTTCGTCGCTGCATGTCGCCGCCAGTATGCCAGTCCGCCATGCTCATTGGCACGTGGTCTCTCGACCGGACACCGCGGGACACCGCGTCTTTGCGAATCGTGGCGTCAACGGCATCGACGGTTGCATCGCTACGTTTGCTGGGGCGATGCATGCCAGGGAGGGGCGAGGGCGGTCGGAGCGCGGTCTGTTGCTGATTGGCGACATCGCCTGTCTGCATGATCTTAGCAGTTTGGAGCTGGCCGCACGCTGGGCGCCGGGCTGCGCGATTGTGGTGCTGAACAATGACGGCGGCGGCATCTTCGACCATCTGCCGGTCAGCCGGGTGCCGGGCTATGAGCGCCTGATCCGCACTCCGCATGGTCGCGATTTCAGCACCGCGGCCGCGCACGCGGGCTTGACGTATGCTACGGTCTCCAGCCGCGCCGCTCTGGAAGAGGCCCTCGCAGAGGCCAGTTCGGCCGCCGCAGCCACCCTGATTGAATGCGATGTGCGGGGGGTCGCGAATCAGGCACGTCACCAGGACTTGATGCAGGCGTTGGTTTCCTGAGCCGTGGCGCTCGTTAGGATACCAGGGTTATGAACCGTCGCGGCATCACCCTTATTGAAATGCTGGTCGCCACCAGCGTCTTCCTGGTCGGCTTTGTCGGCGCTTTGAGCCTGTTCACGGCCGGGGTCAGCTACCGCAAGCAGAGCGATGATCTGACCCGCTGTTCACTGGCGTTGACTTCTCTGATCGAGGAGATCCGCATTGATGCCGGCCGCGAAGCCGGCGGCCCCCTGGCGCCTTCCGAATATGTCGGCAATGGATTTGCCGAAGACGGGGCGGAGACCGATTCGGGAACGCTCTTCCCTTACCGCCTGCAACCCGGGATCTGGTACCGTGTGGAGACCTGTACTGATCTCGCCAATGCCGATGATAATGCCACTACCACCGCGCTGAAATTAAATCTCCTGGTCATTCCCTTTTCGACCGCGGATAGCGACATAACCCTCACTGAAATCGGTCGCCGACTGCAATTGCGCGACGTCGACAATAACTTACTGACCGTTGCACAGGACATTGCCGACCGCTTGGTCGATCGCGGTATCGCCCAGCGCCACGAAGTAGTCCTGGTCCGTCACCGTAGTTGGTGACGCTGCACCCCGTTCAGTCGTCAGAATACGTGTAAACGCCCTTTTGCCCGGACGTTTCGCTCACTTCCAGCCGAAGCGCAGCGACGCTAATGCGGCCAAAGGTCTCCAGCAGCCGTTCGCGCAGGGTACGACCGATCCACGCCGCGAAGTTCTCGGCCGAGGTATTACTGATCGGCAGAACGATGATTTCTTCGGTTGGGGCCAGATAGCGGCATTGCCGGTAGGTGACCTGAGTATGCTGGTCATCGCCATGGACGTACTTCAATTCGGCATGCTCACCGGGAATCAGCCAGTGTTCGTCGAGTTCATCGCAGATAGTGCGGATGATCGGTTTGACCCGCTTGAAATCGATAACCAGACCGTGTTCGGACAGCTTGCCGTCGACCTCACAGGTGACCTGATAATTGTGCCCATGCAGACGCTCTTTCGAACCATCCGGAAAGATCAGGAAATGGGCGCAGGAGAACTTGAGGTACTCCTTGTCGATGAGAATGGACCAACGTTCCATGGTCTGATCAGACCCGCCGCGGCAGGCCGTGCAATGCGCCAGCTTGACACGTTGCTACGGCGGGGGAATCCGCGACCGTTTGTCCATGCCGCCCGTATCCGCATCTGAGTTGGTGACTGCCAGCGAACCTGAGCAGGTGCGGGGCATGTTCGGGCGCATCGCCGGGCGCTATGATTTACTAAACCGCCTGCTGTCCGCACGTCGGGATGTCGCCTGGCGCCGCCATGCCCTGAGCCAGCTCGGCAACCCACCGGGTCTGCTGGTTGATCTGGCCTGCGGCACCTTTGACGTCGGCCTGGAAGCCTTAACCCAGGGCGTTGCGAAGCGCGTGATCGGACTCGATTTCTGTCTGCCCATGCTGGTCGCTGGCGCCGGCAAGCGCACGGGCAGGCCGCTCGCCGCGAGTGCCGGCGATTGCCTGCGCCTGCCCCTTGCAGACGGCTGCGCGCGGACGGTGACCATCGCCTATGGCTGGCGCAACGTCGCTGACCCGGCCCAAGCAGTGGCCGAAATGGCGCGCGTGCTCGAACCCGGCGGGGAATTGCTGATCTTAGAGTTCTTTCGGCCCCAACGTTGGTGGCCACGAGTGTTTTATGCCACCTTTGGCCGCTGGCTTTTCCCCGCCGTGGGCGGCCTTATTGCCGGCGACGCGGCAGCGTATCGCTACCTGCACGACAGCGTGCAGCGATTCCTGCGCATTGATGAAGCCCTGACGGTGGTCACTGCTCAGGGTTTCACCCAGGCCCGCGCCATCTCCTATTTCGGCGGGATTTCGCATGCGATCCTCGCCCGGAAGGGCTAGCGCGCGCCGCCGCCCACCTTTAGGATCGAGCCATGCTTATCCTGCTGCTGCGCGTGGTTTTCGTGGTCCTGGCGGTCCTCGCCGGCATCGGTAGCGGGCAATATTTTTATCGCGACCTAGAATTGGAACCGTGGTTCGGAGGCGCCATCGGCTTTGGCGTTGCGGTCACCCTGATCGCGGCGGAACAGGGTTTCCGCCGTCGCTTTACCCGCTCCCTGGTCGCGTTCATTCTGGGCTTGGGTCTAGGATTACTGTTGTCGCTTTTGCTCCTGACGGTCATCGATGCGGTTATCCAAAGCGCGGAAATGAAGCATAATCTCGACCTGCCGCTGACCATGGTGGTCACGTACTTGGTCATGATCACGGTGATTCGCGGCGCCGACCGTTTTCGCGTCATCATCCCCTTTGTTGAATTCCGGGCTGAACGAGGCGAGGAAGGCAGCGTCGTCGTATCGGGCGAGGCACTCGGCGATCCCCGCCTCAGCGGCCTAATCAGCAGCGGGATTATTACCCAGCGCCTGCTCATCCATCGTCGAGTCCTGGCCAGCATCGAAGCCGACGTGCAAGGCGATGATCCAGCCCTGGCCGCGCGCGCTCGGCGCGCCATCGACGCGCTCGCAAACCTGCGCCAACAGCCGCATCCGGCGATCAGCATCGACGAAACCGAATTGCCGAACACGCCCACCTTGCGTGAAGCCTTGGTTCGTCTGGCGCGCCTGGAAAACACCCGTTTGGTGTGCGCCGATCCGGAACTGGTACGCATGGCCCAGGCCGAAGGCCTGAGCGTCATTGATCTGCACAGCCTCGCGCAGGCCTTTGCCCACCAATTGCGCCCCGGCGATGCGATCGAGGTCCGTATTCTCAAAGTCGGTGACGGCCCAGAGCAGGGTGTCGGCTATCTCGATGACGGCAGCATGGTGGTGGTCGGCAAGGCCGGGACCATGGTTGGCGAAACCGTTAAAGCGACCGTGCTGCGCCTGCATGCGACTGCCAGTGGCCGCATGGTCTTCGCCGAACGGACCTGACGCATCTGCAGGGGCTTTCCGTTGCCGCCGCCGGGCTGGGCTGGACGCTGCCACGCACATGCTGACCGTCATCCGCCCCGACAGCCCCGCTCTTCAGGATCTGGTGGGATCCGTGGCGCACCGCTTCCAACGCCTCGTGGACGAGGCCGAACGTAAGGCCAAACCCTATTACCGCGAAAAACTCGGCCGCGAAGCCAGCATCGCCGAGGTTATTCACGAGGTCTTCGCCGCCGTCGAGCGCGACGGTGATGCCGCAGTCGCCTATTACGCCAATTGCTTTGACGGCAGTCACCTGGGCGCGGACGAATTATCCGTACCGCTGGAGCTCGCCCGCGCCGCCTGGGAGGCCGCCGATCCGGAGCTGCGAGCCGCGATCACCATCGCCATCGAACAGGTCACCGCCTATCAACGCCGCCTGCTGCCGCACAGTTTCGGCACCGATCTGCGCGAAAGCCTGGGCGTGCGCTGGCTGCCGGTTGATTCCGTGGGCGCGTATATTCCCGGGGGCGCTGGCGGATCCCTGCCGCTGCCTTCGACGGTGATCATGAATCTGATTCCGGCAAAAGTCGCCGGCGTCAGCGAATTGGTAATCGCCACGCCGGCCCGACCTGATGGCACCATAGCCGCAGAATTGCTCGCGGCCGCACACGCGGTCGGGGTCACCCGTATTCTGCGCGTCGGCGGTATTCCGGCGATCGCGGCCCTGGCCTGCGGCACCGCAACGGTGCCGGCGGTCGCCAAAATTGTCGGCCCAGGAAATATCTTCGTCACCCTGGCCAAACGTCATGCGTATGGCCGCGTCGATCTCGATATGCTCGCCGGTCCCAGCGAAGTGCTGATCATTTGCGATGACAGCGCCAATCCGGACCACGTCGCCGCCGACCTGCTTTCGCAGGCCGAGCACGATACCCTGGCCATGAGTCTGTGTCTGACCATCGGTGATGGCCCGGTGGCGGCGATCCAAGACGCCGTCCGCAAACAACTCGACGCCCTGCCTGCCACCCGGCAAAAGGTTGCCCGCGAAAGTATCGAGCGCCACGGGCGCTGCATTCCCTGTCGCGATATCGCCGAAGCCGCCGCCATCAGTAATCGCATTGCGCCCGAGCACTTGGAATTGCTGGTCCGCGATCCCGCCGCCCTGCTGCCACAGATTACCAATGCCGGTGCGGTTTTTGTCGGCCCGTGGAGCCCCGAACCGATTGGCGACTATGTCGCCGGGCCCAGCCACACCCTGCCGACAGGAGGAACTGCCCGCATGTGGAGCGGTATCGGCGCCGATACCTTTCTCAAACGCTCCTCGATCATCAATCTCAGCGAAGCCGATTTTCGCCGATTGGCTCCGGCTGGACTGACCCTGGCCCGCGCCGAGGGCCTGGAAGCACACGCGCGGTCTATCGAAATCCGTCTCGAAACCTGATGCCCACTCTTCACGCGGTGGCTCAGAAAGCGCGCATCGCTCCGTGGATCGGGCCGACCAGCGCCCGGGCCATCACGGCAATATTCGCTACCCTGGCCACATCCATTCGGCCCGAATCCGATTTGCACTTCGCTTCGACCTTTGAATTACTGGTCGCGGTGGTGTTATCCGCGCAAGCAACGGATGCCTCGGTCAATAAAGCCACGCCCGCATTATTTGCCGTTGCACCGACGCCGCAGACGATGTTCGAACTGGGCGCTGCAGGCATCTTGCCGTATATTCGCACCATTGGCTTGGCCCCGACCAAGGCGAAAAATCTGGCCACGTTGTGCCATTTGCTGATCGAACGCCACGATGGTCAGGTACCCGACACCCGCGAAGCGCTGGAGGCGCTGCCTGGAGTCGGGCGCAAGACCGCGAGCGTGGTGCTCAATGTCGCTTTCGGGCAGCCGACCATTGCCGTCGACACTCACGTGCATCGCGTCGCTAATCGCCTTGGGATTGCCATCACCACCACGCCAGAGCAAACCGAGCAGGTCCTGCTCACGCGCACGCCCAAGGCACATTTGCTGCAAGCGCACCATTATCTCATCCTGCACGGGCGTTATACCTGCACCGCCCGTATGCCGCACTGCACGAGCTGTCCTCTGGCGCAGTGGTGTCCGCGCCGGGGAGTACCATCTGCCACACAAGCGAGGCCGAATAACTCGTGAGGATTGAAGGTCTGCATACGTTGCGTTCCTGCAATATGCATGGTTGTGGCTGCTCAGCGCCGCTGAGAGGTCGGTGAGAGTGGAATGGTTTTTGCTGAGGCCGCGCGAGGAATTCATGGCTTCTAGCGCACTCCATCACTTCATCCCAATGACTCTGGCGGCCGCCGAAGCGGACATAGATACCGGACCCGTCATTACCAGCTTCGATGATGCGTGGCAGTTGATCGTCGCCAAGGTGAGCAGTTGGGGCGAAGCCTTGGTTGCCCTGATTCCCAACGCGATCCTCGCCATTCTGGTCATGGTCATCGGAGTGGTTCTCGCCAGTTACATCGCGCGGGGTGCGCGGCGTTTAGGACTCCGGTTTACCGACAGCAAATCCATCGTCGAGCTGTCTGCCAGCATCATTAAGGTCCTGATCATAGCGGCCGTACTTTTCGTCGCCCTCAGCATTCTCAACCTCGAAAAGACGGTCACCTCTCTGCTGGCTGGCGTTGGCATCTTGGGGTTGGCACTCGGCTTTGCCTTCCAGGATTTGGCCAGCAATTTTCTGGCCGGATTCATGATGGGAATACAGCATCCGTTCAACATCGGGGATATTATCAAAAGCAACGACTACATGGGCACCGTGGTCCGTCTGAACATGCGGAATACCGTGATCGAGAACTTCAGCGGCCAAACTATCATCGTCCCCAACAAAACCATTTTTCAGAATCCATTGATAAATTATAATACTCGTGGGAAACGACGCCTGACCGTCGATGTCGGAGTAGCCTATGATAGTGACCTGGAATTGGTCGAGAAAACCCTGCGCGAATCCGTACAGGACATCGACTGGAAACACCCGGATCATCCGATCGATGTCTGGTGTCGTGGATTTGGTGAAAGCTCGGTCAATTGGCAGGTCTTCGTATGGGTCGAACAACCCGGCGAGCCTGGCTACTTCGCCGCTCTGGATATCCTCCACCGGCGTGTCTTTGCTGCCCTGAAAAAGGCCGACATCACCATCCCTTTCCCCAATCGCACGTTGTCGTGGACCGGGCCTTTTCCAAAGGTGGACATCACCCAAAACCAGGAATCTGCCTTGGCAGAAAATGAGACGGATGCGGCGACTCGAGATTCCAAGGAGCCTGGCGAACCCCGATAAATCCAGGTCGTGGGTGGCTGCTTCAGGCTGATCCGAAAGCTTTCAGGCGTTCACCGGATTCGTATCCAGGACACTATTCCCACGCCGGGTGAAGGCTTCAGTTACCGTCGAGACGGCCCAGCAGCGCAAGCTGATAAAGATCAAAGTCGCCATATTTCCCACTAAGGGCAGCAACGCGATCAGGAGCCAGGTGCGGAATCGGCGTGGCTCCAGACATGCCATCCAGATGCCCGCGATGAGCAGACCGCTGCCTAGATCGACGAAGGTCACTGCGCCCCACGGGGTGGTGCCGATAGCGATCAGCGCCGCCCACAAGCCTTCGTGCTGCTGGGCCCAGACTGAAGTGGCGATGAGAACAACCACCAGAATCGGCGCGAGAATGCGCAGAACCCAACACGGTAAACTGACCTTCATCGGGCACCAAAGCGGTAGTGAGAGACCAGCCATTCAGCGCCACCGGAATAACCCCAGAGTTCGGCGCAGGCGAGGAAAAAGATGCGCCAACGGTTGACTTGAAGTTTCGCAGCCTGCGGGGTTAGGCCATCGGCGATGAAAATCTCTCGGCAGGCGGCACGATGGCGATCAAGATTGCATAACCACGCCTCAGCAGTGCGGGCGTAGTGGGTGCCGGCTACCCGCCAATGTTCCTCGAGATGCAGGTCGTCCTGCAAACGCACGAACCAATTATCGGCGGGCATCATGCCCCCGCTGAAGAAATGCCGGGCCATCCAGTCGTCGTCGCCTTCTTGCGCAAAGAGATAGCTCGCGGTGCGGTGGGTGAACACATGGATGAAGACTTTGCCCTGGGGACGCAGCCAGGTGCGAATACGGCGGAACAATTCGCGGTGGTTGCGCATGTGCTCAAAGCATTCCACCGACACTACCCGATCGAATGTTTCCGGGCTCGCGAAGTTAGTCAAATCAGCGGTAATCACCTGGATATTCTTTAGGCCATCTTGGGCCGCCAGCGCCAGGATATGACTACGTTGGCGATTCGAATTGGACACCGCCACGATGGTCGCGCTGGGATAGGCCTTGGCCATCCACAGGGTCAGCGAGCCCCAGCCGCAGCCCAATTCGAGAATGCGCTGACCGTCTTTGAGTTCCGCACGTTCACAGGTTTTTGCCAGCATGGTGGCCTCAGCGGTGGCCAGATCGTCGGTCGCGGCGCTGAACCAAGCGGAGGAGTATTTGCGATGAGGCCCCAGGACGAGATCATAAAAGGCAGCGGGAACTTCATAGTGCTGACGATTGGCATCAATCGTGGCCACGGCGACGGCACTGGCATCACAGTGGGCCGCCAATTCCCGTTGGCGCACATCTAAGCGAGTCGGATCATTCACCCCTTCCAAGCGCAGACGTTCGCGCAATTGGCGCCGAATACCGAGTCGCACCAAGGCATCGGGAATCCAGCCGCGTTCGGCCCAGCCGATCAGGCCCGGCGAGGGTGTGCCGAGCCAAGCGGAACCGGCCAAGGAACCGCCGGAGTTATCGTCGTGAGATCGGGACTGGGTGGTGGGCAGACTGGTCATGAGGACTCCTCAGAACGTGAGCGGCGGGGGAACCATGGAATGAAACGCGAGACCTCGCGCTGATAGGCGCGATAATCATCACCACGGGATGCGATGGCCTGTTTTTCCGTGTACGGGATGCCAGTGACAAATTGCAGCAGGGCGAGCAGGAACAACGGCACGGCGATGGTCAGCCAAAAATGATCGGCGCCCCAACCCAGCCACGCGTAACTCCACCACAGTAGGAATTCGAAGAAATAATTCGGATGTCGGCTGTAGGCCCACAGACCCGCACGGCAGGTGCGACCACGGTGTGCGGGATCGGCACGCCAGCGCGCCAGTTGTCGGTCGGCGCTGACGAGTCCGATCAGCGCACCCACAAACCAGATGATACCCACGATATCAGTCCAGCCGCCAAATGGTGTCGTCTTGGCCACGATGACCCAGGCTGGCAGACTGAAGACGACCACAAAACCAGCCTGTAATTGAAAGAAGAGCAGAAACCAAAATCCGCTGTGAGGAGCCCACTTTTTGCGCAGCTCCGCATAACGCCCATCTTCTGGGCGGTCACCCAGCCGGTCAGCGATAAGATGCCAGGTCAGTCGCAACGCCCAGATTCCCACCATTGCCGCTACCACGCCGCGGCGCCAAGGATCACCCGAGGAAACCAGCGCATACCCAATAGCGAGGATACCTATGCCGGCAGACCAGCCGGCATCGACGTGGCTGGCGTTGCGCCACCGGCGTTCCAGCACCCACAGCACCAGCATGCCCACGCTGGCAATGCCCGCACCAATCCAGGGCAGATATGCGTGTTCAATCATGGTCGCCCCGATTCCGCGTCATTGCGACGAGTAGAGGCAGAGCCATGGCCCAAGCGGCCGCGACTGCCGCTAGAGCCGACCACGTGCCCTGAGTAAATGCGCCGGGCGGGAAAGTAAGAGCCCCGAGCTTGGCTCCGCCGGCGTACGAGGCTACTCCGGCAACGGCGCCAATGATTGCCACCAGCCACCAGCGCAAGCGCTGCAGCATTTTCAGTCCTGCGCTCAGACTGGTCGCGAAGGATAACCATAAGGCAATCATCCAGATGCTGGTCGCGTTGTTGGCCCCGCCAAAGCCGCCGAGGATGGTGATGAATCCTGCCTGTATCAAAGCCGTATCGACCAGCGCTCCCAAAAGGCCTGCGGCACCCACCCGTAGTGCCTCGCGTCGCCAATCGCGGCGTACCGTGAGATGGCCCAGCACCGTGATTCCCGCTGCCAAAACGCCAGGCCACCAAAGTCCAGCCGCTCCACCGATAACGGCACAGAGCCACGTCGCCTGCACGGCGATGGCATTGATGATCGCATAGCGGGTAGCTGGCAGGCGGCATGCTTCCACGTTCATCCATCCAAGCGGCGTTGAAAACCGCTGCGCCAATTGGTTCGAGCATAGCAGATCTGCGTACAACCGATCGCTCTTTCGCTGAAGCCACCTTCACAGTAGGCAAGATAAAAATCCCACATGCGCAAGAATTCATCATCGTGACCCTGCGCACGAATGGCCTCCTCGTGCGCATGAAAGGCCTGCCGCCACCGCGCCAGGGTCAGGGCGTAGTGCGGGGTGATGTCCTCGAACGCAACCATATTAAAGTCACTGGCGCGGGCGACGCTCGCCGTCAATGCCCCGACACTGGGAATACAGCTACCAGGGAAAATATAGCGCTGAATATAATCGACCGCTTTCAGCGCCTTGGCATATTGCTGTTCGGCGATGGTGATCACCTGGATCGCAAACAAGCCATCTGGCTTCAGTAAGCGGCTGACCGTGGAAAAATAGGTGTCGTAGAAGCGATGGCCAACGGCTTCGATCATCTCGATCGAGACCACCTTGTCATAGATGCCGGTCAATTCACGGTAATCCTGGAGCACTACCTGCACGCGATCCTGCAAGCCGGCAGCGCGGACCCGTTCCTGGGCCAAGGTGAACTGCTCGTGGGAAATGGTCGTGGTGGTGACGCGGCAGCCCGTCGTGCGCGCGGCATGGATCGCGAATCCGCCCCAGCCGGTGCCAATCTCAAGAAGATGATCCTGCGCGGTCAGTGCCAACTGCCGACACAGGCGATCACATTTTTCTTCTTGGGCAGCGCGGAGATCCTGATCGGGGACCGCAAAAATCGCGGATGAATACAGCAGGGTTGGATCCAGCCACAATGAGAAGAAATCATTACCGAGGTCATAATGGGCAGCGATATTGCGGCGCGAACCTTGCCGGGTATTGGCATTCCAGCGATGAGCGAGACGCAGGAATGGGGCAGAGACGCGCGCCAAGCCGGTCTCTAACCCATCCAGGACGGCGCGATTGCGCACCAAGATACGCACCAGACCGACGATGTCAGAACACTGCCACCAGCCGCGGATATACGCAGTTCCAGAGCCGACTGTGCCTGCGGTAGCGACTTCGCCCCAGGTCGCGGGATCGTGGATGGTGATACGGATCGGATCCTGACCGTCCTGCACGCCCAAGCGATAGGTCCCATCAGCGTCTTCGATGACCAGGGCTACCCCAGACAGCCCCGTAAAACGACCAAGAACCAGACGGCGAAAACCCCGTTCTCCGAGCGAGGCTCGGCGTGAAGGTACCGGCTTTGTTCTCGGCTGGGAATTGACGTCAGCTGCGGAAACGGAGTGGGCGAGCGGATTCATGCGACGAGCGATTCCTTGGGATGCGGCACAGACGTGTCAGGATGCGGATGGAATGGCGCGCCTTTCCACCACAGACGCGCGGCTTCGCCATAAATGCGTGCCAATACTTGGGCGGTCTGCATGGGTCGACGCACGACCATACCGGCCAGATTGTTGGCGGTCAGCGGCCGTCTGCTCAGGCGCATGCTAGCGGTAAAAACGATTCTTTCGTGCGCATAATTGTGCATGCACACGTCGAGGCGCTGACCCGGATCGGGAAACCGCCAGTCATATTCCTGCTGCATGGGCTGGAATGGCGACACGTGGAAGGTCTTGGCGAAGCGCTGGGATTTTGCCGCACGACAGTCGATGACATAGGTATGACGCTGACGCCATGGCGTATTGGTAATTTCAGCGATAACCGCCTGCATGCCTCCGTCAGCGCTGAAGCAATACAGGAATGAAACCGGATTGAATACAAACCCACAATACCGCGGCTGGGTGAGGATGCGGATCGGACCGTCTGGAATCCAGCCCAGCTTTTGCTGCACCAGGGCCCGGGCCCTGGTCGCCAGGTCGGCGTTAAGGCCAACATTAGCATGAGCTATCTCGGTGAGATAATCAGGGTCGTGGAATCCCAATAGGCCCCAAGGACCCAGACGGAATGTTGGTGATAACGCCTGCACTGCCGGTAATTCATCAAGGTCGAGATAAAGCAGGGTCAGCGGCACGGTGAAACAATGAGCAACACCGGCATGGCGCACGTGGTGGACGTGGCCCACATACAGGGCGCTATGAACTGGAGAGGAGACCACCGCTTTCATCCCACACCATCCGCCATCATGGCTTCTGAGGCCGACATTTCCGTTCGCCAGGGCGGCGTACAACCCAGGCCCGCTGCAACGCGCAGGCCGCTGGCCAAGCCGTCTTCATGAAAGCCATAGCGCCAGTATGCGCCGCTAAACCAGGTCCGGTTCACCCCATTTATTTCACTCCAGCGGCCCTGCGCACGGAGGGCGGTCGGACCGTATTGCGGGTGCTGATAGGCGATGCGGCGCAGCACCTTTTGCGGATCAATGTGGGCATCACTGTTGAGCGTCACTAAAAACTGACAAGGTGCCGCGGTAAATCCTTGCAGCAGATTCATCTGATACGTCACCGGCACTGGACTATCCGCCTGACGCCCATCGAGTCGATAATTCCAGCCCGCCCAACAGGAGCGCCGTCGGGGCAGGACGCTGATATCCGTATGCAGGACCGCTTCGTTGGTCTGGTAGGGTAGCTGCCCGAGAATATCGCGCTCTTGTGGACTCGCATCGCGAAGCAGGCCAAGCGCCTGATCGCTGTGGCAGGCCAAGACCACCTGATCAAAACGGCCAACCCCGCGCCGGGAATGTATTTCGACCCGGTCATGATGGCGTAGGATCGCCTGGACTGGGGTATTGAGAAGGATGTGTTCGCGAAAGGCAGACACCAATGGCAGCAAGTAGCTCCATGATCCGCCCACTACGGTGCGCCACACCGGGCGATCGTCAATTTCGAGAAAGCCATGATTATGGAAAAAGCGGGCAAAGAACCGTGCCGGCATGTGTTGTACCGCAGCAGCGGGGGATGACCAAATCGCCGCCGCCATGGGAACTAAGTAGCGCTCGAGGAAGGGCGCACGATAGCCCCCCTGCTCGAGAAAACTGCCAATGGTCACGTCTTCGGGCGCGTCAAGGAGGCTGCGGGCTTCGCGGTTGAAGCGGAGGATATCGCGAATCATGCTCCAATGCGATGGGCGCAGGAAATTCCGGCGTTGTGCAAACAAGGTGTTGAAGGTGTGGCCGTTATATTCCAAACCGGCACGATCATCGCGCACGCTGAAACTCATCGTGGTAGGCCGGCTGTCGACACCCAGATGGGCGAGTAAGTGGGTGAAATGCGGGTAGGTGCGGTGGTTAAAGACGATGAAACCGGTGTCCACCGGCCAAGTCTGGCCGCCGGCCTCGACGGGAATCGTATTGACGTGTCCACCGATATGGGAACCGGCTTCAAACACGGTTACCTGATGTCCAGCGCGGTGTAATAACCAGGCCGTGGACAATCCAGCTACGCCCGAACCAACTATCGCGACGTGCATAGGGGAAATACGTCAGACCGCGCAGATTGGATGAAGAGAAGCCGGAGGGCGCTATTTGCCATCGAGCAGATCCTTACGATGGCCGACCTCGACCGGCTTCGGTCCTAACCAAATACCGAACATGGCCTGAGCGAAGTCATGGCCGGGTACGGTGACCAGATCACGGCCGCCCTTCACGAGTGTGGTTCCAACCTGCGGAGCGTAGGTGATCCGATAGCGATCACCGGCGTTGATGTCGATGTAGGCCGCGTTCCAGGCCGCCAGACCAGCGGTAAGAGCAGTATATTCAGCCGTGCTACAGCCACGCTTGAACCCCTCGTCGGTGGCTTCGCGGAATCCCTTGGCCGGAATATCGTGGAAATAGTGCAATTCGAGGACCATTGGGGTGTCGGCGAGTACTGCGGTAGCGGGATCCTGCCACCACCCTGTAGCATGCACGGTCCAAAAAACCTTGTATTTCTGCACCGCTGTGCCGCGTAGAGGCACGGTGACTATGCCCACCTGCACCTGACCGGGGAAAGTAACGCCGGAAATATCCACCGCAGAAAGTGTGCCGATCATGAGCGGGAAAAGGAGTATTCGCATGGCTGGTTATACGCCTCCGTCTCCCCATCAGATGTGCTCAATAGGGCAGAGAAGGCGGTTGGTCAACTTCGGCAAAGCCGGTTTATTCCACCGTCGCGTGATAACGCACGTCCGGACTCGCTGCCACCGGACCCGAACTTGCTTCGACGCTGATCTCGATCCCTGCCAGAGTCACGCGTGAGTCCAGCGTGATCAGGGCGCGGACAGCGCCTTCGGCGTCCGGGGCTACGGTCCCACTATTGATGCGACTGCCATCCTCTGCACGCAGCCACAGAACATAATTTTGCTCGGCGCCAAGTGGAGGCACGCCGATTCCCGCCAGGAGCAGGCGGCCTCCGAGACGATCCCAGAATAGGCGCACAACCGCATGATCGTTCGTAAGAGACGAGTGGAGGGACACGGTAGTCAGACTCTCAGAAGCCAGCACATCGCGCTCGGCGCGCAAGGCCGCCAATTCGCCCGGGGTCTCGGTGGGGACGCTGGCCAGCACCATCCGCAAATCGCGGAGCTGACGATCAAGAGCACCCAACTGGGCGCTGTCGGTTCCGCCTCGGCGATTTTGCAGATCGGCGACCACCGAATCCAGGCCCGAAGCTGTGCGCTCCTGGCCCAACAGCAGGCGCTCGATGCGGCCGTCCAAAGCCGCGGTTCGGCCTTCGATGCGCACCAGCAGAGCCCCGACCAGCACCACAACTGCGACCAGTGAACTGGTCACGACCCAGCGGCCAACGCGATAGGCCCCCGGCAGACTCGACAGACTGATACGACCACGCCCCGGACCAATACCGTATTGCGGGCCCGGTGCCGCTTTACGACGCGGTGGCTGGCCAACTGGGCGACTGGAACCGGAGACTTCAGCACCCGTCTGCACAGCAACGCACGCCAGGACGCGGTCCCTCACTGACGAGGGCGGCACGACCGGCGCCAATGCGAGGCCCAAGGCCGCCAATTCACGCTCTGCGTCGGCTAAGTGCTGACGGCAATCCGGACAGGCCTCGGCCAGAGTCGCGTGCAGCACATCCTCATCGCCTGAGGAGGTGCCACCTGCGCTACGGGCGAGGAGATAGTCGTGCCAGGGAGTCGGTGAATCAGTGGTCATGGGGGTGTGCTGTCGGGGATACGCAGCACCCCCCGCAAACGGATGAGGCCTTGTCGGATATGCGACTTCACCGTGCCCAGCGGGCGCGAGAGCCGGGTCGCGACTTCACTGTGTGAAAGTCCCTCGAAGTAGGCGAGTTCCAGGGCCTGACGCTGTTCAGGCAGCAGTCCGTCGAGGAGTTCGCGCACGAGGCGGCGTTCCTCGGTCAAAGCGACGCTCGCCAGGGGATCATCCTGAACTGCCGCCTGCTCGGTTGCCGCTTCACCCCACTCGCGTGCCTGCTGGCGCTGCCGCCGGCGGAGGCAATCGATCCCGCGCGAACGGGTCACGGTGGCGATCCACGTCGACACGCTGCCACGGGCCGGCTCATATTGGGCCGAACGCCGCCACAACTCAACAAAGACATCCTCGGCCAATTCCTCGGCTTCCGTGCGGTCACGCAGCATCCGCATGGCCACCGCCATGACCAAGCCGCCAAAACGATCGTAAAAGGACGCCATCGCGCCGGCATCGTTGATCGACACCGCCAGAACCAACGCCTGGTCGGCATCGAGGATGGTCTCGGAGCTGGGCACGCGGCAAGACGCTAGGCCCGAAAGCAGAGCCCCGCAAGGCGCAGTTGGAAACACCTTGCCATCCGTGGTCCCGAAAATGAGCCGGAGCTCAGGCTGACGCCGACGCCGCCAGCTGGACCTGGAAGCTGATCCCGTGCCGACTGAAGCCCAGCCGATCATAAAAGGCGTGCGCCCGTTCGCGGGCGATATTGCTCGACAAAACAAGTTTATAGCAACCGCGCTGGCGCGCTTGGTCCATGGCGTGCCGCATCATCCGAGTCCCTGCCCCCTGGCTGCGGTGCACAGAGGAGACGGCGACATTTTCGACAATAGCTTCGGGCGCTCCACCATGGCCGAGATTATCCATGATCATCAGGCTGTACGTCCCTAGGATGCCTTGGGGTCCACTCAACAACCAAATGGAATAATCGGGGTAGGTCGCAATGCGACGGAATATTTCTGCTGCGCGATTCAGGGGCATGGCCGGCTCCTCCGGTCCGTTTAAACTCGCCAACAAGGCCACCACGTGGGGAAGATCATCCATGGTCGCGATGTGGAAATAAGCTTGGTCCATGGTGAAAACTTCCGTGAAGATCGATGGGGTATCTAGACGTCCGGACATGTTCGCGCCAGGCATCAAGAACCGATGAACTTTAGATTTGCACGGTGCAGCACTTTCATCATCGGATCTTCATCGCTCCCTCACTGATCGCTGACACGGGTACCGATCCTGGCCGTCAATCGGAGGCAAGCTCATGTCGAACCTGACGCCTGACGCTGTGGTCGTTTCCGCCTTAAGTAAACACTTCGGCAGAAATAAAAATAAGCGCCTCGCCCTGGACCGCGTCTCGTTCAAGGTCCAGCCGGGCGAGATGGTGGCTCTCATCGGTGCTTCCGGATCGGGGAAATCGACCCTGATGCGCCATATCGCAGGTCTGGTCCGGGGAGACGGCATCGGCTCGATTTCCGTGGCCGGGGCCATCGTCCAGGATTCCGCTGGAATCAGCCGCGATATCCGCCGCATGCGGCGCCGGATCGGCTTCATTTTTCAACAATTCAACCTGGTCGGCCGCTTGTCATTGCTGACCAATGTGCTCGCCGGCATGATCGGCAACACCTCCCTGTGGCGCACCGTGCTGATGCACTATCCCGCAGCGGATCGCCAACGTGCCATGCTCGCTCTGGCCCGGGTGAAACTGGCGGATTATGCGAGTCAGCGCGCCAGCACACTATCGGGTGGGCAGCAGCAACGCGCAGCCATCGCCCGTGCCCTGGTCCAAGGCGCCGCAGTCATTTTGGGTGATGAACCGATCGCGTCCCTCGATCCCGTTTCCGCCGCCGCCGTGATGGATGTTTTGGCCCGCATCAATCAGGAAGATGGCGTCACCGTCCTGGTCTCGCTGCATCAGGTTGATTATGCGCGGCGCTATTGTCCACGCACCATTGCCCTGTGCCGAGGGGTCGTGGTCTATGATGGCCCGACCGTCGGGCTGACCCACGCCCTGCTCAAAGACATCTATGGCCAGGAATATGGCGCCGTTGACACCCCTTCCGAAGTGGTTCAACCCGTCGCCGTCCGTGCTCCCAAACCCCAGTTGCAACCTGTCTGATAAACCATCCCTACCCGGAGAAAAACCGCATGTTCCGTCTTCTTGCCCTGGCTGTGCTGTGTTGCGCCGCCGCCTTCATCACTGCCGCTGATCAGCCGAAGGAAATCAATTTCGGGATCATTTCGACCGAATCGAGCGCCAACCTCAAGCCCCTGTGGCAGCCATTCCTGGCTGACATGGAAAAAGCACTCAACGTCAAAGTCAATCCATTCTATGCCACCGACTACGCTGGCGTCATCGAAGCGATGAAAGTCGGAAAAGTGGATCTGGCCTGGTTTGGCAACAAGTCGGCGATGGAAGCGGTCGACCGTGCTGGCGCCGAGGTCTTCGTCCAGACCGTCGACAAGGACGGCAATCCTGGCTACTGGTCTTTGATTATCGTGCACAAGGATAGCCCGATCCAGAGCCTGGATCAATTACTGGCCAACGGCAGCCAATATACCTTCAGCATCGGTGACCCGAACTCGACTTCTGGCTTCCTGGTTCCTTCGTCGTTCGTATTCGCTCCTCGCGGAGTCGATCCCAAGACCCACTTCAAACGTCTGACCAGCGGCAATCATGAAAGCAATGCCCTGGCGGTCGCCAGCAAACAGGTCGATGCTGCCACCTGCAATACCGAATCATTACGCCGTCTGGAAATAACCAAGCCGGAAATGGCCAAGGATCTGCGCGAAATCTGGCGCTCGCCTCTGATTCCCAGCGATCCCATCTGCTGGCGCAAGAGCCTGCCGGAAGTTTTCAAAGCGAAGACCAAGGCCTGGTTCCTTGCGTACGGCAAGACCCCTGACGAAGAAAAAGTCCTGACCGCTCTGCAATGGAAGCCGTTCAAAGAATCAGGTGACTACCAACTCCTGCCGGTGCGCAAATTGGAACTAATCAAGAATCGTGCTAAGATCGAAAACGATGAGAAGATCCCCGCCGAAGAAAAGCAGGACCGTATCCAGGAGATCGCGGCCAAACTCGAAATGGTTGAAAAGCAGATCGCTGAACACGCCGCAAAATCGCACTGAATTATCTCTACTCGGACTTAGGCTAGGTCCGAGTATTTTCGTTCCTTATTTACGGTCTTCGTTCCTCGGTCCGATGTCCTATGTCCTAGGTCTACATTGCGAGGATGTGCGTATTCTTGCACATATTGTCTATCTGCGGGATGTATTGCGAAGCGTCTCTTCATAATAACTATTTTCTGGGCCTAGGACTTCGGACCGAGGACATCGGACGTACGGATTAGGACAGAGATTACTCAAACCTATAAAGATTATATGAACAGCATCACCCTTCCCATCCCCGCCCCGCCGAAACGCAATCCGCTGCGTACGGCGGCCGAAATACTGGGGATCGCGGTCTTCGTCGCGATAATGATCTGGGCCTGGCGCGGGGCGGAAATCCGGCCGGTGACTTTTATTACTGGACTTGGCAACAGCGCTAGTCTCGCTAGTGATTTCATCCCTCCGAATTTCCATGAATGGCGGTATTATCTCGGAGAAATGGTCGTCACGGTGCAGATTGCTCTGTGGGGGTCTTTTTTGGCGATCATCTGTGCGGTGCCGTTGGGATTACTCGCCGCCAGCAACATAAGTCCGTGGTGGATACGGCAGCCCGTGCGACGGTTTCTCGACTGTGCGCGGGCTATCCATGAGATGGTTTTCGCCCTCCTCTTCATCGTCGCCGTGGGCCTGGGTCCTTTCGCAGGGGTTCTCGCCATTTGGGTGCATACCACCGGTATTTTGGGGAAATTGTTCTCGGAATGCGTCGAAGCCATCGACCCGATGCCGGTCGAAGGCATTCGCGCCACCGGGGCCAATCAGGTCGAAGAGATCGTTTATGGTGTGATCCCGCAGGTCCTGCCGATGTGGGCCAGCTACTCGCTCTATCGCTTCGAAAGCAATGTCCGCTCTGCCACCATTCTCGGTATCGTCGGCGCGGGCGGCATTGGCATGCCACTGTATGAGGGCATCCGCAGTTTCATGTACCCGGAAACCGGTGCGGTTCTGGTCGTCATCGTCATCACCGTGGTCATCATTGATCTGCTCTCCGGCCAGATCCGTAAACTCGCTTTATAAGGACCGTTCATGCTTCTCGTCAACGATGCTTCCGACGCCATCAGCCTGCTGCGCCGGCATGGCGGAATTTGGTACGGGCAGGAGTCCGTCACCCAATTGCAGCATGCCTGCCAGTGTGCGCACCTCGCCGAACGTGAGGCAGCGCCGCCGCACCTGGTCATCGCCGCTTTATTGCATGATTTCGGTCATCTGGTCCATGAGCTCGGTGAAGATGCCGCTGTGCGGGGTATCGATGATGGCCATGAAGTCGCCGGTGCGCATCTTTTGACCCAATTTTTTGGTTCACGCGTCGCGACCCCAGTGCGGCTGCATGTTGCCGCCAAACGCTGGCTCTGTGCACGGGAATCAGGGTATTGGGAAGCGCTGTCTCCTGCCTCTCAGCACAGTCTGGAATTGCAAGGCGGAGTGTTTACCGAGACCCAAGCGGATCAATTCATCCAGCTCCCGCAGGCCGAGGAAGCCATTCGTCTACGCCGTTGGGATGATTTTGCCAAGGATCCAGCCGCAGTTACCCCGGACCTTGACCACTACGCCCAACTCGCACGGCAGGTGCTGGCTGAAATGGCCTGACCGGCGGAATTTTCCGGTACGGGCGAAGAACCATTCTTTAATAACGGCGTTCGATATGCGCGCCGGTGTAAAAACGCTGGACGATATTTTCCGGGGTTTCACCCTGTTGCGCCAGATACCAGGCGCTGACTTGGCTCAGGCCACAGCCATGGCCGAAGCCGCGACCTTCCAAGACCAGATAGCCTGGCGGCTTGGCGGCGATGACGCAGCGATCCCACCACGTTGAACGAATGGTGACGGGGCTAACCGCCAGGCGGAAGTCGGTGGCATTCATCACGGTAAATTGAGTTTTACCATGCAGTTGGTGCCGGATCACGACGGATTTCACCCGGCCGGATATTGCCTGCCGATCCTGCACGGAAATGGCTTCGACGGTGCCAAAGGTCGGCCTGCCTCCAGCTTTGGCGGCCCAGCTCTGCAAGCCGGCGGTGACGTCTGGCAGGGCAATGTCAGTCTTCCATTCGCCATGACTTTTGGCCAACCCCAGTCCGGCAGCCCCTGGCAGGGCGGCGGGATCCTCGACCACGGGCATGGCTTGCGCGATGGGCGTGCGGCCATCTGCTCCGAGCACGCCCGGTTTGATCACGGCAAAGGATTCAGTGCGGCCACCCGAGCTAGCGTGGAATAATGCCAGGACCGGCAGGCCTTTATGCATCAACACTTCGCCACGTGTCGGCGCAATCGCCGCCGCCACCTTGCCGGTATCTGCACGCCAACCTGGATAGGCCATATCGACGCCGAAATGCCAATGGATCTGCCACGGATCGGCGGCGCGTTCGACCCAGCGCGCGGCGGCGTAGCTGCGCGCGACGATGGCCTGCGCCGCCAAGGCTGGCGCCGGCCAGCTTGGATTCATTTCCTTAGCGACTACCGCGGCGAGGTAGGTTTCCATCGGCAAACGTTCGATGAGTTGAATCTCACCCCTGACTGGCTGAATAAGCAGATCGCCGGTCAGACGTAAACGCACGGACGCGCCAAACGCCGGGATGGCTTCGACGGAAAATGCCGGCTGGGCGATACCTCCGGCGTGACGCAGGACGCCAGGCGAGGTGATCAGCCGGGTATCGCCAAGCGGACGCCAGCCGCCGGCGCGACCCTCGACGGTGAATTTTCCGGGAGCGATGGCGACGCGGGTGCCATCCACCTCAAGCTCAGCGGGGGTCTCGATGGTGATCTCAAGGCGTGGGCCGCGCGCGAGAAGAATTCCCAACAGAGGTTCGTGATCGAGCACGCCGAGTGCGCGCGGTGCGGCGACCGTGACGGGTGCCACGATGGCAGGCAAGGATGCACTCTCGGGAGATGATGAACTCCGAGGCGTGATCACCGCCGGCGCAGTATACGGCGCGGGTGCCGCACCGCCGTTTATTCCGCCGTTCATTCCGTCACTATTTCCACCCCGATCGCGCAGCGTGGAACACGCCAGCATCGCGATAGCAACCACAATGATCAGTGCACTCCAGCGTAGGCGTCGTCCCATGCGGATCACCCTGGTCACGCGGCGTTGAAGCGCAACCGCAGGCCATCGACCGCCATGGTGACGCCGGGCGGTAGGCGCTCGATCCATTCGGCGAAGCGCACTTCATGACCCATGTGGATGAGCACCGTGCGCTGCGGGCGCAAGCGTTCGATGATGGCTTCCGCTTCGGCCCAGCACAGATGGGTCTCGTGCGGTTTTTCGCGCAACATATCGAGCACGAGCAGATCCAAGCCTTGCAAATAAGCATCGGCCTCAGCCGGCAATTCCTTGAGGTCGGTCAAATAGCCGAGATCCCCGCAGCGGAAACCGGTCGTGCGCCCAGCGGGGCCGTGGCTCATCGCAAACGGCACGACATTGAGACCGGCGATGACCTGCACCCGCCCATCCCGCAGGGGCAGGGCTTCCAAAGCCGGGCGATACCCGACATAGGCGAGCTCGCTCTCGCCAAAACAATACGGAAACATGGAGCACAGGGCTTGCAGATGGGTGGCATGGCCATGCACCGGAATACTGCGCATGCCCATCAGGCGATTGACGTGGCGCAGATCATTGAGGCCGTGTGCATGGTCGGCATGATCATGCGTCATCAGCACTGCATCGACGCGAGTGACGCAATCCGCCGGATACGACAGGCCATCCCACCGCCGCAGGGGATCGCGCAATTGATGCAACAGATCCGGTCCGCAGTCGATGAGAATAACCTGGTCATCCGGTCCGCGCAAAATCGCTCCCGAACGCCGACGCGCATCGCGAGGATCCGTCGACCACAGGTCGGGCATCCCGAACGGCGGATTGCCGTGACTGGTGCCGCAGCCGGTGATAATGATATCCCACGTCGCCATGCGTGTCGCTACCGGCTCAACGCCGCGGACGCACTCGCACCAGCGTATAATCGCGACGGCGCTCGGAACACCAGGTCAACGCGGCAGCATGCGCCAGACCCGGTAATTCCTGTTCCAGCCGCAGACGAGGATCGGACAGCAAGGCGAGACCGTTCTCGTCCAGAGCCGCGCGAATCGTGGTCAGCAGCGCAGGGAATTGTTCGGGGCGATATAAAAGATCGCCACCCAAGACAATATCGAACGGCGCCCCGGCCACGGCATCGCCCCAGTTCTGGGCGATAACCGGCGCTTTAAATCCGTTGGCGGCGCACACGGCTTCGACGCCGGCACGAACCTCGGGATTGCCGTCGGCGAAGACGACCTCGGCCGCGCCCATGCGCAACGCCGACAGGCCGAGATGCCCACGACCGCACCCGAGATCGAGCACGCGCAGGCCACCGCACGACAATAATGTGGGCAAGTCTCGCGCCAGACGGTCGCCAGCGGGCCACGCATAAATACCCGTATGGTCGCCAGCCGTTGCACTAGGCGGGGGAAATGCGGTTTCTGGAATGATGAGATCAGCGAAGTGAGGGATCTGCATGAGCCCGATATCCTTGGTCCCAGGGGCAAAGCCCTGGCAATCGGGCGCCGACCATGGTCGGGGCCCTGCGAATGTGGCAGGATGGAAAACATCCTGCATGAGGGTGAAGAGGACTCAAAGAGCCCCCCTCAACAAAGAACAGCCCGGCGGTTTTTCAGGGCGAACGGCGACCGCAAGTCGCCCCCTGAAACACCGCCAGGGCACCAATTGGGGTTTTGCCCAACCGATGCGAGCGGGGAGTGTGGAGCGGGATCTGCCTTTCGCCACGCAGATCACGCTGACTAGCGCCCAGGTATTCAACCGCTGTGTATTATGGGTCACGCCATCAGATCCGGCAGGGCACACAGACCCCGCGCGTGGATCCCCGGCAGCACGTGGCGCGCCGCCCGCCGGACCGCCTCTGGCGCCTGCCCCATCGCACATCCGTGCCCCGCCCAACGAATCATCTCAAGGTCATTGGCAGCGTCGCCCACCGCCCAAACTTCAGGTTGGGCCACGCCCAAACGCTCTGCTAAACGGTGCAGTCCCCAGGCTTTGGTTATCCCCGCTGGACTGACCTCAAAACGGTCTTCCTGACTGACTACCACGTGGAAACGCCCGTGAAAACGGGCGTGAAGCTGCGCAGCGATCAGCCCGAGCCGCGCTGGATCAGCCACGAACATGACCTTGCAGCTGGGCCCCTGCCAGGCATGAATCCGCGCTCGATCGATGGTGATCGGCGCCCCATACAGGCTGCGCCAGCGCGCGGTCAGCGGGATTTCCTGGTCCATGATCCAGGTCGACGCATCCGGATAACAGCAGATCGCGCCATCGGCATCGGCCAGGGCTGCGACGATGGCGCGCACATCCTGTTCACTGAGCGAACAGGCCGCCACCATTTCGCCGCCGGGATAGCCCAGCCAGCCGCCATTAAAGCACACCATGGGCGTCTGTAAGCCGAGACGGGCATGGACCCAGCGCGCGGTGAGCAGGGGTCGACCGGTCACAATCGCCACTTCTATGCCCTGGTGGCGCAATTCTGCGACCACCCGTTCATGCCCCGCGGGCAGAACGGATGCTTCATCAAGCAAGGTCCCATCCAGGTCCAGGGCCACCAGGGTCTTTGCCATCGCGGGTTTGTAGCCATGCGCCGGCGAGAACGATGGCTTCTTTTTGTTTGGGTCCAAATAAACCTTGTTTTGTGCGTCGGCCATCATAGGGTCCGTTCAGACACTATCAGACACCATCAGCACCATCAGCACCATCAGCGCCTCCAAGGAGCACCCATGGCCTCATTCAACAGCGTCACCCTGCTGGGCAACCTCACCCGCGATCCTGAGCTCAAGACTTTGGCCACCGGCGGCGCCGTCGCCAATCTCGGCCTTGCCGTCAACCGCCGCTGGAAATCCAGCGAGGGCGAAACCAAGGAAGAAGTCACTTTCGTCGACTGCGAGGCCTGGGGCCGTACCGCCGAATTGATCGGCCAATATCTGACCAAAGGCAGCGCCTGCCTTATCCAGGGCCGCCTCAAATACGACTCCTGGGACGACAAGGACGGCAGCCGCCGCAGCCGCCTGAAAGTGGTGGTCGAACAGGTACAGTTTATCGATCGCAAAGGCGGACATGCGGATGGGGCCGCTGATGCCGGTGCCGAAGCGTCTGGCAGCGCCGACCACGAGCAGGCCCGGTCGGCGCCAGCGGCACGTAAACCGAGCCGACGCCCGCAGCCCGCCAACGTTGGTGCTGGTGGTGCAGATGATGAGCCGCCGTTCTGAGTTGATCAGTTCGGTGACGATGCTCGATGCCGACTTCAGTCGGCGGTACGGAGATCGGCCAAACGCCCGACGCGCTCGCGGCGGATGCGCAGGAGGTGGCGTTATTCTGCGTTAAAAATCCCGACCATATCTAATCCACCCGCGTTTCTTCCGAGGTCACGTCGCGCTGCAAAGTGACCACGTCGGTTTCGTAGTCGATGGGGTCGACGTTCTCCAAGGTTTCTGCAGCTTGATCGATGACGCGGCGGCGGCGGTTGAGGCGCTGGAAACCCCAGGCGAGACCCCCAAAAAGGAGCGTTGAAATCGCACCGCACACGATCAGAGCCAGCGCGGGCAGATCCTGGATGCGAGTCTGTTGAGCGTATTGGGCGATCAGCGTGGGATGAACATGCGGCAGTAATTCCAGCTCCCGAAGCACCGACCACACCGATTCCAGGCTACGCGGGTCTGATGCGCGCGCATTTTTTTCCGTGCCCGTGCTTTCCAGACGTGCTTTCAACGCTGAGGTCAATGCCCGTTCCGCACTCTCTATGGCCTGGGTCAACGGCGGGGTCTCGAAGGCCGCCCAGGTGAACCAGCCCCGGCCATTGCCGGCGTCGCGGAGCTGCCGCCAGGCGGTGCCCAAGGGGAGCGGATCTGCCGTTAGCGGATATGCTTCCAACACCTGCGCCGCCCGCACCAATTGCGCCGCAACGGTGCTGCGGTCACCGGCGCGGGCGGCAATGCGCACGTGCACCGCTGACGCCAATTCGGCGTCGATAATCGCGGCCAATTCCCACAGCCGATGCAAATGGTCATGGTCCGGATCCCCTGTGCGCAGAATAATGCTGAGATCGCTCTCGATGCGCCCTTCGATCACTGTCCGTGCCACCGCCCCCCGTGGGTGTCCCCGCAAGAGACCCCAAGCTTGCACGACGACCCCAGGCCGCGGCAGTGCGTGCTGCATTTCGCGGATAATCAAGGTGCTGGCGGCATGTTCCGCGGCACTGCGATCAGAACTGTGCAATTGCTCGGTCAGATCGCCGATGATGCGTTCTTGGGCGGCGTGGTGCAGGGCGAACACGACCAGGGCGGCCAGCCCAAGCACCTGAAAAAGAATGAGCACGCGACCGAGAATCACCACGACCTCCGCCGGGAATGTACCTGCGACAAGGTCACCGCCGCCAGCCACGTGGCCACCGCCGCAAAGATTCCCGGCAGCAGCACGGCACCATCTATGCTGAGCGCCTGAATACGCTCCGCCGCAACGCCAATGAGGATGATCGGGGTCAGGGCGATGACACTGGCTCGCCAGGCACCGCCAACCTGCAGCGAGGAATACGCATTGATGTGCCGCTGCAAATTACTGCCGGTGCCCACCACGGTCAGGGCGGCGCATTGCATTGCTACGGCTGCGGCAACGCCAGTCGGAAAGAATCCCAGGCGCAAATGTTCAATCGCCGCGGACAGCGCCGGAACGGACAAAGCCAGAATCAGGATCAGCCCGCAGGGCACCAAACGCCGCAAGGCAGCATCCCAACCAAGGGCGAAAGTATCGGTAACCGCCACCATCACCGCCCCCAGCAGGCCGAGCAACGTCGACAGCGCGAGCAAGGACCACACGCAGGCTAGAATCAACGCCATCAGGCCAATTCCCCAGGCCGGCAACGGCAATAAACTCATTGCGGTAGCGTACACCGCCAAGGTATCCGCCAGACTGCCGAGTTGAATTTCGGTCACCGGAATACCAGCTCCAGCAGCCAAGGTGCCGAGCACCGCACTACCAACGAATCCGGCGAGAAACGTGAAACCTGCCCCGGCCAAGGCGATAACCAGGGCCGAACCCGCACTATCAGCCCCGCGTTCGAGATGACTGGCATAGGCGATATAAATGCCCAGCCCCAGCGCCTGGGTGATAAACGCCGCCCGCACTGCAGCCGACCAGGTCAGTGGGTCAGCAAGCGCGGACCACTCCGGGATCAGATAGCGGCTGACCCCGTCTGCCGCCCCCGGCTGATATAAAAAGGCAACTCCCAGCGCGACCACCAGCGCCATGGTCAAGGGCACTAAAACCGTGCACCAGCGCCCCACCGCGGCCATGCCGCCGCGGAGAATGTGCGCCGCCAGGGCCCACACTGCAACCAAGGCCACCACCACGCCTGCCGACGGCAGCAGACCACCTTCGCTGCCAGCGAGACGCTGGGACCACCACGCCAATGCTGCCGGCCGCGACGCCAGCCAGCCCGCGCGTTCGCCGCCAAGTATCATCAGCACTGCTTCACCCGCCAAAACCAGACCCCAGGCGGCTGCTACCACCAACAGCAGCGCCGCGACCGCGCCCAAGACGGTCGTCCACCAACCGATCCATTCCAGATGCCGTCCCAGTCGCCGCAGACCGCCTGGCGCCGAAGCTTGAAAGCACACGCCAACGCCCACTTCCAGAATCATCACCGGCACCACCAACAAGGCCACCGCCACTAAATAGGCGATAATGAAGGCACCGCCGCCATGGTGCAGGGCCAACATCGGCACGCTGGTCAGGGCCTCCAAGCCCATGGCCGCGCCGATCGCCGCGAGCAGAAAGCCCGAGGTATCCTTCCAACGCAAAGCAGGCGGACGCACGAGCATGACGGGGCAGTGTGGCCCGCGCCGGAGGTCAGTCCAACAGCTTGTGCACGTCCATGATCGCCTTCCAAGCCAGCAGGGCTTGGCGCGGCAGGCGCACCTGATCGTCTTGACGCACGGTGGGAATGGTGCCCTGCTCCAGACGTTTGGCGATAAATGCAGGACTGCGCCCAACCAGATCCGCAGCGGCGGCGGTGTCGATCACGTCGCCGGGATCGGCGACGGTGACGCGCCAGATGGGCTCACGGGTCAATTCGTGGCGCGCGGTCTTGCGGTCGGCGGCCAATAATGCAGCAGCGACCGGAACCAACACATCCGCGGCTGCACCGGTGGAGGCTAACGCCTTAAAGCGGGCCGCTTGCACATCGTAGCTATCGCCGATGTGGTCGATCAGGGCCTGTGCGTGCGTGGCCAACCAGATTGCGGCCTGGGCCCCTTCGCCGCGGGCGACCGCGACTTCGGTGAGGCGATGCAGAAGTTGCACCAATTCCTCATCAGGAAATTCCTGGAAGCACACCGCCAAGCGACTGAAGGCCGCGCCGGGCTCGCCGCCCAGGGCCACGCAGCGCACGATGGCCGCCTGCGCGGCTGCGGGAATGGCAACGCCACCGTCTTCACACCCGCTCGCCGCCATGCCGACCCACCATGCCAGATCGCGCAAGCGCTCGGGTGGCGCCCCGAAAACGCCGGCATCCAGGCCACTCACCAACTGCGCAGCCAGATCGACCCAAAAATCAGCATCGCCACGCGGACCGCCCGCATGCAGGCGCCACCACGGCAGCGATTCCTGATTATTCGCACGCAGATCAATCAAGCCACTGCGTAAGGCGTCAGCGTGTGCGAATGCATCGCCGCAGGTCTTTAATGCATGTTCAATAAAGCTATCTTCGAGACTGCCGAAAAATAATTGCGGCACCGTGTCCAGACCTTGGTCATTGGCCAAGACGATCACGCACATGCCCTGCGCGGCGGTGAACATGCCCTGCGCGGCCTGCTGCGCCGCGGCCGCACTGACCTCTTCGCTCTTGAACTTGGCCGTGATCCCTGCCAAGGGGCCGCTGCCATCACGCAGAAACTGATCCCGCGCTTCGGTCAGGGCGGGCGTGAACGGGGCAATGAACACCGCCTGGAAACGCGCCTGGCCAGCAAACAAAGCCAGGGGATCAAAGCGCCCATTGTTGGACAGCTCCTGAATCTCACTGGCAAAGCGAGCGGGATCAGCGTCAGCACCGAGCATTTTTTTCAGATCGTCAAACATGGGCACAACCGCAACGGAAAGAGGACACTGGCAGGCGGCAGCTTAAAAGACCCCTCGGATTTTGCCACCGCCCTGGGTTCAGCGACCGGAGCGGTGCTTCAGGGTTGCGCGGCAGGCTCGTTGATATTCTTCGCAATCAGCGCGTCGACACTGGCCATGACTCGCAACGTCACCACCGCCAACACGGGCGTATTCACGTCCTTGGCCGTGGTGATCCGGGTAAGCAAAACCGGCAACGCCATCTGCATACTCCGGTACTCCGCCATCTTGGCCACAATCAGCGCCTGATATTCGGCTAAGGGAAACGTCGGCAGCACCAGGATAGGCGCCAAGATCCCCAACCGCCGCCCTTCTTCCATCTCCTTCGCCGACCACTCCGTCTTGCCCGGCTCAACTTGCGCCAAAGCGACAATGATATCCCCCTCCCGATACACCACCGGTTCAGCGGCCCCAACCACCCCTGAGACCAAACCGACGATCATAACCCGAAGAAAAAGTCGCATACCCACCCCCTGTCCGTGGAGTTTCCCCACCCCCCACCGCATGCCAACCCATTCTTACCCCAACTTGAATTCCCGTCCCCCAAGACCTCGGACCTCGAGGACGCAGGGATCCTTATGCCAGACATTTATGGACCGCCGTAAGCCCCTGCCGACTCAAGTCGGCGGTACAGAGATCGTCCCTATCTCCGACTGCGACGATCACGTCCAGGTCAGGTACGTTCTGCAAATAATGACATCGCGAACAATTGCGGGGACATAGGACATAGGACCTCGGACCTCGGACCTGCGAAGACGCAGGACGCAGGACGCAGGACACAGGACCAAGTGGCAATGAAATCGAGAACGCAGGACCAAGTGGCAATGAAATCGAGAACGCAGGACCAAGTGGCAATCAATGCGAGAATCAATAATTCAGAAGTGCACGAAAACTGAAATTAAAGGTTAAACAAGAAATGAACCACATCCCCATCCTGCATCACGTACTCTTTGCCTTCCGCACGTAATTTCCCCACATCGCGACAGCCCTTTTCACCTTTATAGGCAACAAAGTCGGTATAGGAGGCGATTTCGGCGCGGATGAAGCCTTTTTCAAAGTCGGTATGGATGACCGCAGCGCAACGTGGGGCCTTCCAGCCTTTTTCGATTTGCCAGGCGCGGACCTCTTTTTCACCGGCGGTGAAATAGGTCTGCAGGTTAAGCAGATCGTAGCCAGCCCGAACCAGACGATCAACGCCGCTCTCGTGCATGCCCAGGTCTTCCATGAACGCTTTGCGTTCATCGGGTTCGAGCTGGACCAGCTCTTCTTCGATTTTGCCGCAGATCAGAATGGCGCGAGAATTCACGGCTTTGGCATGCGCTTCGACGGCGCGACTGTGGGCATTGCCACCGGCGGCGAAATCGGCGTCGCTGACATTGCACACGAACAGCATTGGCTTGGCGGTCATCAGTTGCAGATCGCGAATGTGCAGAGCCTCCTCATCGGTCAATTCCACCGAACGCGCCGGCTTGGCCTGCGCAAACGCGGCCATGACTTTTTCCAGCACCGGCACCGCTGCGGCAGCGTCTTTGTCCATCGCCTTACGGCGGGCGACGCGCTCAAGCTTGGCTTTGACCACGTCCTCGTCCTTGAGGACCAATTCGAGATCGATGGTTTCGATGTCACGGACGGGGTCGACGGTGCCTTCGACGTGGATGATATTGTCGTCGTCAAAACAGCGCACGACGTGCAGAATCGCTTCGACGCCTTTGATGGCGCCGAGAAATGCATTGCCCTGGCCTTCACCCTTGTGGGCGCCGCGGACCAGTCCGGCGATGTCGACCAGTTCGATCTGGGTCGGGATCACGCGCTGGGTCTTGGCGATGTCGCGCAGCACCGCGAGGCGCGCATCCGGAACCAGTACCATGCCGGTGTTGGGCTCGATGGTGCAGAAGGGATAATTCGCCGCTTCCGCCCCCTGGGTCGAGGTCAACGCGTTGAAAATAGTGCTCTTGCCGACATTCGGCAGGCCGACGATACCGCAATTCAAACCCATGGTCGCCTCCGGGGTTGCGCAGTGTGCGAAGGGGTGGGGGCAGACAAGGGCCTACCGCGAGCGGCAGCAGCCCAACGCGCAAAACCCGTCAGGGCAGGCGAAATGTGCCGGCTGCCGCTAAAAATCGTTCGACCGGGCCGCGGCTCAGCGGGTCCAACTTCTCGACCAGGGCCCGACCCAGGGCGCGCAGCGGGGTTGGGCTGCGATCGCTGGCATCGAAAACCGCGCTGACCAAGCGATGTTGATCCAAGGGGTCACTGGCGAAGGGGACCTCGCCCGTTGCCTGCAATTGCAAGCGACGGGTCAAACTGTCGAGAATAGGCGCCCGCGCACGGCCATCAGCGCAGCGGATGGCGGCATGCACCAGGCGCAGATCGGGAGTGGTCGGCAGATCAATCGCGGCGGGTGAACCGGCATGCACGCTGCGCGCGCCGAGGTCGCGCAAAACCCGCACCCGGCGCAGCCACTCGGGCTCGACGCCGGCGGTGTTCGCATCGCCTCGGACCAGCATGCGGGTCGCGGTGACGCGCGCGAAGGGATCCGAGGCCGCAGCGGCGATAAGGGATTCACGTTGGCTGCTACCCGGCGTCACCACATCATAGGTGCGCGGAATCGCCCACGCTAAATCGGCGGAAATCGCGGTGGTAGGATCAGTGTTCCAGCTCCGCCAGGCCGCCTCGACGTCACCGCCACCCCACCCCAACGCCGGTCGGCGCCCGCGTTCCCAGCGTATCGGCACGACGGCATTGGGGTACGAAGTCGGGTCGGTTGCGGGGTCGGCTGGCGCACGGACAAAAGTGAGACGCAGGTTCTGCGCATCAGCGGATAACACACCTAGGGCGTCGCCCTCAATGGCGCTCGCGATGTGGCCGTCCAATCCGGCAACCCCATCGCCCGCCGGACTGGCGCCGATCAGGCGCACCCCCCCCGCGCGTACGCTGATGCCGCTGGCCACCAGCCCCAATGGCTCACTGATAAAACCCACCCGCGAACCAATAAGCAGCGCGGCCGGATGGCCGAGGCCATCGAAGAGGCCTACCAGATCGCGGCAGGTTTCGGCCGAGCTGCGGCCGGGATCGGCGAATAATGCCGGGTCCCAGGGCGCACCCGTGACCACCGGTACAGTCCACGGGCTCAGATCCCGCGCGACGACACGTGGCCACTCCAACATCGTCACCGCGGTCGGCAAACCCAGGGCACCAAAGGTCGCCAGCGCGTGCTGCACGCCGCCGGGGGCCAAGCGTTCGAGCTCGATCAGATCGGGCCCTGCACCCAGGAGTATGATCGGCCACGTGCCAGGGCGTTGGGTCGATTCGATCCGATTGCTGCGGTGACCCCCGACCAGCAAAACCGCGATTGCTGACTCGGCTGGAGCCACTGCCTGGATCGCGGTGACGAAAGCCGCCGTCAGATCCTGGCCGGGCCCCAGCACCACCACCGTTGCCGGTGTTCCCGGCGCGGGAATCTGCACGCCAGGAATCACCAGGCGACGATCACCTACCAGGAGTTCGCCCGCGGTGGCCGCGAGCGCCACCGGTTTGCGCACCGTCAGAACCGCCCCTCCGGGGAAACGCTCAACCGCCATCGGAAGCTGCTGATCGGCAAGTGTCATGACTCCGCTGATCGACTCGCCGGGAGCGACTACCCACCGGGTCCCAACGACGACACTGCCATCGCCCGCCAGGACTTGCCACGGACCCGCTCGCAAATCCGCCGTCCAAAGACTCGACGTCAACGCCGCAGCCCACCACACCAGCAGCCAGGAAAGGACCCGCATGCGGGTACGGGGCGCAGAGCGTGCCAATGTGCGCGATGCGGCGGATCTGTCTTCTAGTTCGCTGGGCCGGACCGACACCATGCCCGCATGCCGTATGCTCTTGGGTATGATTTCGGTAGCGAGAGTGCTCGCTGTCTGTTGGTGAATGTGCAGACCGGACACGAAGCTGACTGCGCCGTTCATCCCTATCGTCACGGGGTAATGACCACCGCCTTGCCGACCGGCGAAAAACTGGGGGCCGATTGGGCCCTGCAGGACCCCCGTGATTGGCTGGAACGCCTCGAGGTCACCACCCGTGCCGTCCTGCGCGTCAGCGGCAATTCCCGCCAGTGCCATCATCGGCATCGACACCGACCGCCACCGACTGCACCGCCTGCACGGTGCTGCCGACCCGACGCGACGGCACCACCCTGATGTACGATGACCAATGGGCGCGGGCACCACATGCGTGGTGCAAATTGTGGAAGCATCATGCCGCTCAGGATTGGGCGGACCGCATCACCGCGCTGGCACACGAACGCAAAGAGCCCTGACTGGCCACGTACGGCGGCAAAATATCCAGCGAATGGCTATTGCCTAAAGTCGCCCAGATCGCCGCCGAAGCTCCCGAGGTCGCCCGCGCTGCCGAGTAATGGGTAGAAGCGGCGGATTGGATCGTCTGGCAATTGACCGGAGTGCAGGCGCGCAATGCCTGCTGTGCTGGGTATAAAGGTCTGTGGGACGCTGAACGCGGTTGGCCCACCGCGGATTTTACCGCCGCCGTCCATCCGGGCCTGGCTGATCTCGCGGAAAAATTGGGCCCTGTACTGCCCATCGGGCAGCGGGCGGGAACCTTGACCGCTGCCATGGCCACGCGGTTGGGCCTGCATCCGGGGATTCCGGTCGCGGCCGGCAAGCCCATGGCGTGCCCGTGCAGCGGATCATCGCGAGCGGCGGTTTACCGGAAAAGAATCCGTTATTGATGCAGGTCATGGCCGACGTGACCGGCCGTACCATCCAGGTCGCGCAGTCCGCGCAGACTGGGGCGGTCGGAGCAGCGATATTCGGGGCCTTGGCGGCCGGGAGCGCCCACGGCGGCCATGACGACCTCAGCGCGGCCGCCGCGGCGATGGGCGGACTTCAGGGGACCATCTATGCGCCAGAACCAGCGCATGCTCCCCGTTACCAAGCCTTGTTCAGCGAATATCAGCGCCTGTATTCCTATTTCGGCAGCACCAATCCGGTCATGCATGCGCTGCGCGCCTGGGCAAAACCTAGACTTGGGTAGACTTTTATCGCGCACGAATGCACTTTATCGAGGATATCATTTGCCTCACCGCCCCCGATACCGACCGTGCCGCCCCGCTGACAGGCTGTTGAAGAACAACAACCTGTCGCCCTGTGGCATTCCAGAGGTGACCTGCGGTCGCCATTTTCCCTGGAATCCCCAGGGTGACTCTTTGTCCCGGGGGAACTCCCCCCTTCAACCCCCGCAGGGTATTTTCAATACCCTGCTCAGGCTCCCCATGACTGATACCCTAACTGTCCCACCGTCTGTCACGTTTGCTTCGTTTGGCTTACGCCCGGATGTCATGCAAGGGGTCACCGCTGCCGGCTTTACCGAGCCCAGCCCGGTGCAGCGCGATACCATTCCGCACATTCTGGCCGGTCGCGATCTCGTCGCCCTGGCCCGCACCGGCACCGGTAAGACGGCAGCATTTGGCTTGCCGTCGCTGTGCCACATCGACTGCAAGAAAAAAGATGTGCAGATGCTGGTCATCGCGCCGACGCGCGAACTCGCCGCCCAGGTCGGGGATGAAATTTTCCGTCTCGGTCGTTTTGCTGGTGTGCGCTGCGTCACCGTAGTCGGTGGCCAATCCGGCTACCGCCAAGTCGATATGATCGGTCGTGGCGCCCAGGTCGTGGTCGCCACTCCGGGCCGCCTGCGCGATCTGCTCGAATCCGGCCGCCTGCCGAAATTCTCGCCCAAAATCGTCGTTCTTGATGAAGCCGACGAAATGCTCGACATGGGCTTCATGGAGGATCTCGAAGCGATCCTTGCAAAGCTTCCTGCCGAACGGCAGACGCTGTTGTTTTCGGCCACGATGCCGCCAGCGATCGCCAATCTTACGGGGCGCTTCCTCAAAAATCCGGCCAAGGTCGATCTCACCGGCGGCGGTACCGTCACCACCGATATCCGCCAACATGTCGTCGTGGTGCAGAATCACGAACGCTTCGAAGCGGTCGCCCGCATCATCGACGGCGAAGACAAGGCCAAAGTTATCGTGTTCTGCCGCACCAAGATCGAAACCTCGGATCTGGCCAATATGCTCATCGGTCGTGGCGTGGCCGCGCGCGCGATTCACGGCGACATCGAACAGGATGAACGTACGCGCACCATCAAGGCCTTCCGCGATAATCATTGTGATGTCTTGGTCGCCACCGACGTGGCTGCGCGCGGCTTGGATATCGGTGGCGTCACCCACGTTATTAATTGCCATCTACCGTTCGATCGCGATTCCTACGTGCACCGCATCGGTCGTACCGGCCGCGCCGGCAAGACCGGCAGCGCCATCACCCTGGTCACCCCAGCCGAATTCCACGCTCTGCGCCGCCTCGCCCATGCGATCAAAGCCACGGTGTTGCCCGCCGAAGTCCCCACCCTTGCTGATCTCACCCGCCGTGATGGCAAGCGTCTCGTCGAAGCCGCCCGCGAATCCGACGTCGATCCTGCCGCCGTGGAAGTGGTCGCCGCGCTGACCGCCTCACTCGATCCCGTCGAAGCCGCCGTCCGTCTGGCTTCGCTGCTGCTCGACAAACGCAAACGCACCGGCCCCGAACGCGTCGGCCTGGGCACCGAAGTAACCCAGCGTTTGCTATCTGATAAACCCCGCACCGGCGGCGCGCCTACTGGGCGTAAGCCTCCGTATCGTGGTGGTGGCGGCGGCGGTGGGAATTATCCGCCGCGGCGGAGTGGGCCGCCGCGCGGGCGTTAATTCGTTTTCGGGCGATTAATGACGTCCTGCGTCCTGCGTCTTCGCAGTTGTTTGCGGTGGGGCGTTGGGGGATGGGGCGTTGGATTGCGTTGGGCAAAATTGCAGGTGGGGTTTTCGCAGTCCGAGGTCCGAGGTCCGAGGTGCGAGGTCCGAGGTGCGAGGTCGCGTAGGCATCATATTCTGTTGGTATCTGTGCGTATTTTTGCAATGACTAACCAGCGTGCTTGAATTTTCTGGGCTTCGGACTTTGGACATACGGGATTGCGAAGATGCCGTTTTTCGTATGCCGCATCGCTTTGGACCACCGTGCTCCCCTGCCGACTGAACTCGGCGGTACGGAGATCGCGCGGGGATTGATATTTGACACGACAACTCTGCCACAGAGTTGGGGCCGACAATATTCGAACTTGCGACCTGGGGGCGTTGGGGCGGATTTTATCCAAATCCCGATTGGTCTGCTGGGCAAAGTGGTCAACGCGTTTGTCTTCATCGCGATCGAACACGATACCCGCCGCGTGCATCTGCTCGGCATTACCTGCCATCCGACCGATGCGTGGTGCGCCAATGTCCTGCGCTCGGCCACCATGTCCGGCGAGCCGCTTGCCCGCCGCAGACATTGGATTCTCGACAACGACGGAAAGTATGGGG
>Ga0335395_10000142_pt1 | contig 45784 bp, 43 predicted proteins | sample MAT02_FD_205744 | JGI IMG/M metagenome (GOLD analysis project Ga0335395, IMG submission 205744) | Freshwater microbial communities from Lake Fryxell liftoff mats and glacier meltwater in Antarctica - MAT-02 (spades assembly) (version 2) ... | reverse complement strand
GCTTCACACTCAGCCTTCTCCGGTGAGAAAATTCGCTAAATGCTTCAACTTCGTAGATAGGCAGCGGGCGAGGTCCAACGAGGCTCATCTCGCCCGTCACGACATTTAGCAATTGAGGGAGTTCATCAATACTGAATTTGCGTAACATCGCGCCGAACGGGAAAATCCGAGGATCTCGATCCAGCTTGAAAACTGGACCGTCCATTTCATTTCCATGTTGTTGTTTGATTTCCTCCAATAATTCCTCTGCATTGGCGACCATCGTTCGGAATTTCCACATCCGGAACGGTTGGCCATAACGCCCCGCTCTCATTTGAGAGAAAAAGATTGGCGCACCTGGACTCTTCCATCGAATCCCTAAACCGGCGATCAGCCATAGCGGAGAGGTCACCAATATAATGAAAGAGGCACCTGCGCGATCAAAAATTTCTTTGCAAAGCAGTTCCCACGAGAGCTCTGGTGTAGAGCGCAACACGAGCATTGGCTTCTCACCAATGGTATCAAACACAGGCCGGGCGATCTGTGTGCGAATAAATGAGGCAGCGATCCATGCTTCGACTCCTTGAAGTTCGCAGGCTTCCACTGCCCTAGCGACCGTTTCAAACGGAGTGTTTTTTGCTGAGAAAATTACCCGGCTCACCGATTGCCCTCTTAGTAGGTCAAAGAGTTCTGTGACATCACGTTTACTGAGGTCAAAGGTATCAACAATTTTCCATCCCGACGTGATTTCAGGGTCCAAATCTGCAACTAGGTCGGCCATTTCGCCATCGCTGCCCGCGATGATCACCCTTTCTTTGGTTGACTCGCGTTCTGTCCTACGTTTGATCCAAATTTGGAATAGGCGATCTCGCAGCAGCAAGAACGCAAAAACTAACAATAGACCGATTCCAAGAGAGAGCCTCCTCGCGTCTCCGGCTTTTGCGAAGATTGAAAACAGGCCGATAAATAGGATAATTAGGACCACCGAACGCATTAGCTGCCAGACGGCGTTGCGTGCGGTTTTATGTCTTAAATGGGTGTAGAATCCAAAGCGCTCCAAGAACAGGGGAGTAAACGGCACGGCGATGTAGAGAACCCAGTTCATCGACGTCATAGTGATTTCGTCCTCGATTCCTAGGAAAGCGTTTCGAAGCAGGCCGCCGACTAGAAAAGCGAACCATACCAGAACCGCATCGCTGAGCTGGAGAACTTGAGTGGTAAAAGAATCTTTGCGGCTAACTGCCATATTTAGAAAATGAGTGAATCAGCGAAGGGTCTGAAGGATTGCAAGACCGCCATATTCTGAAAAGCCTGATTGCAGATTTTTCCAACTTTTTCTCACCGGATGCAATTTGTTCAAGAACGCCAACAGTCAGAAATTCGTTGAAAAATTGTCGGCAATCTGTTGTCTTCGCCACTTCATGCGCCATTCAATTCTTCTGCTAACATTTATCGCGCTTAGTGTTGCGTTGTTTTTCCTGTGGCAATTCCGTTTTGTGGTGGTTGGTGAACAGCCTATCACCCTTACGGATCTTAAAGCAACCTCGAATTTATCTCCAAGTGTTGCTTGGAGCGAAGCTCCGAACGATGCAAATTTGAGCTTAAGAATTGCAAAAGACGCTCCTACTCCGATCGCACTGTTGAATTTCCCCAATCTTCCTCCTCAACGGTGGTTGCACGTCAAATTTGAAATTGCTGCAAATGAATTAGTGGCCGGGCGTGAAATCTGGAACGATGGTCGATGCATCATGGAGTGGCATGCGCCCGGCGAGACAGATCAATGGGAAAATCAACAATTCGCGTCGGTTCGTGACAATCAAGACTCAGGAAGTGTCGAATTTGTGTTGCGACCTAATCAGGCGCCCGCCTATCCGGTTTTGAGAATCGAGAATATCGGTGTTGCCGGAGAAATGCGAGTCTCTAAGTTCGAAGTGACTCCACTTGAAGAGCGAATACTCTGGAAAATAGGTCGGTGGTTTCTGATGGCCGGATGGATCGGATGGGCCATTTATTTGATTTGCTTTGAGAAGCCAATCTCAATCCGGCCGATTCTCGCGTCTGTGGTTTGGTTGTTGATGGGAATCTATTTCGTCGTTCCAGGCCCTTGGCCGATCATTCGTTCATTCAGTCAACCATTTCAAATTGAATCGGAATCGACAGAACAACTGAGACTCAGTCCCCGCAGCCTTGAAACAGTTAGTCCGGTTCGGCCTCCTCTAAATTTTAATTCCACAAAACAGCCCCTAGAATCAGTGGGAAAAGTAGTTGATAAAGTTGACATCTCACTGCGAATCAAGATGCTTTTCACTCAATTGCGTCCTCTTCTTCATTCGCTGCTATTCTTAGTGCCCACGTTTTTAATTGCGTGCCTTGTCGGAAAAAAACCAGCGATTCAACTGATGGTGATTCTGGCTTTTTCAATCGAGGCTGCTCAAATGGCGTTTGGTTACGGATTTGATAGGGTCGATGTGGTTGATCTAATTTCAGATGGCCTAGGCATTATAGGAGGTCTCATCATTTATTCAATGCTTCAGCGTATCAAGCACCCAAAGCTCATGGCGCTTCTGGAAATTCGTGATTCACAAATGATGCAACTGGAGCAATGAGGAATCGCCTGGCAAAACCTCTTGAAATACGAGGTGTGCTTATTGAAGATCGAAACCAAGCGTAGCTTACATTTTTCCCAATCGTCCTCGCCATCCATGATAAATCGCTCGGAAAATGAGAGGGATGCGTTGCGGGCCGTCGATGACTGAAACTCCGAAAAGATAGGTGATCGCCATTAGGATGGCATTTTTTGGACCTTTCTGACGTCGTTTGAGCCAGACCATATTGCGCACTTTGTAATAAAGCTTCCAATCCGCGAGTCCGCGCTCGAGGAAGAAACTTTTACCGAAGATGCTCCAGTGGACGACATTTTGTGGCCCTGGGTGATCAAGGATTGCGCCACGCACGGCTTCTTGGGTGAAGCCGGCCTGTTCGATCCGCCAAGGATATTCCTCATCTTCTCCGCGAATGAATAAGGCCCCATTCACGGGGCCTATCGCTTCTCGCACTTGTTTAGGAATGAGCGCACCAGTCCAGCTAATCCTGCTTAGGATTCGCGGGCCAGCGGGAAGTTCAGTTTCTGATGAAATAAGCTTCCACCCACCGTTCCCGTCAGTTGCTTGCAGCGGCCAAGTGAACTTGTTCGTTTGGGGATCGATCTGCAGTGCATGGCGCACTACACGCGGATCCCATTCTCCGGCAACCATTGCCTCCAATGCATGCGGCCGTGGCCAAGAATCATCGTCCAAGATCCACGCTGCATCGGCCCCTTCAGCGAAAGCGCGATCCATCACAGCTTCCACTCCGCCAGCATTTCCTCGATTCTCATCCATGCGGTGAATTGTCAGGACGAAGGGCAGGTCGCTCAGGGCTTCCAACGCCGCCACTGTGTCATCATTTGAAACATTGTCCGCCACGACCACCCGATCCGGCGGACGCGTCTGTCGCGCCAGCGCTAATACGCATGCGACTGCGGTAGGCGCGCGATTCATCGTCGCAAAAACAGCGGTTATGGAGAGAGGGGAAGGCATGGGGCGGAGAGTCGCAGGTCTAAAAGTCGAAAGTCGAAAGTCGAAGCTCGAAGCTCGAAGCTCGAAGCTCGAAGGTCGAAGGTCGAAGGTCGAAGGTCGAAGGTCGAAGGTCGAAGGTCGAAAGTCGAAGGTCGAAGGTAGGGCGGCACCGCCGGGGCCGCTTGCGAATGAGGTGCGAATGTGAGGTCCTAAAGAATCAAGAGGCCAGAATCAAGAGATAAGAGTAAGAGAAGAGATCGAAGCGCGAAAAGGTAGGGCGGCACCGCCGGGGCCGCAGGCGAATGAGCTGCGAATGATAGATACCAAGGGAAGACGAACGGGCTTTTCTTGGGCTGAACATTCTCCCCACATTCGCCCGGTTCCCCACGGCGGTGGAACCCTACCTGCGATTCATTCACACATTCAGGCGGTTCCCCCACGGCGGTGGAACCCTACCTTCATACGTTTAGACACTTCTTCACACCCTTCCAGCCCTTGGCGACTATCCACAAAATCCCATCAACGAGTCCATTTAGGTAGGGATCTTGAAACAACGTAATTCCATAAACCCGGCGAATTGCACGGGACTCCACATGCTGTCGTTCAGCAGCGAGAATGGTCTCCATATCTTTCGATTTCCCCAAATACCGCTGCGAGGCATTCGCCCCGTGCAACCGGAAATCTGCCACGGTCACAGGCACATGTTCAAATCGTTTTCTTGCTGCATCAAGCCGCGCGTAGAGCTCGCCATCCATCACGTATCGAAAATCCTGCCTCAGGCGCTGTCCTTCGTCGATTACCGTCTTCCGCCGGTAGAACGCGGCAGTCGAGCCGATAAAACAATGATGATGCACATGCACGAAAAGCGACCATTTTGGAGCGGTCACGTGACGTTGGAAATCACCTGCTTCGTTGATGAAATCCCAATCGCCATAGATGACATCTGCGGTAGAATTTTTGATGAAAGCCAATATTTCCGCGAGTGCGCTTGGCTTGAGTCGATCATCGGCATTCAGCCACATCACCCAGTCGCCAGAAGCTTTTTCAAAGCCTTTGTTAATGGCATCTGACATCCCTCTGTCAGGTTCTTGCAACCAAGTAACATTTGGGAAACCAGCGGCAACAATCGCGCTTTCGTCCTTGGACCCAGCGTCAAATACCAAATGCTCGAACGTAACCCCAGACTGTTCCGCGACACTGGACAGGCAATCGCCAAGAAAGCGACCGTAATTCAGCGATGGCGTGATAATGGTAAAATCAGGATTCGACACGGTTACTCCGAATAGCGATGTATGATTTAGGGAAAATCAGAAGAAATCGCTCAGTCCAAATTTCACAATCTGGGAAAAGCTGACGATACTCCTTTTTAGTGATTAGTCTCGTCGTCGAAGCAATCGAGTGTAAATCGGCAGCTCCAGTCAGACCGACAACGCTGGTCCAGCGCGCGACGCGTACATGCCAAGCCTGTGGAAACCAATGGATAAATAAACCCAGATAATGTGGCTCCACCGGGCAGCCGTAAGCCGGTGTCTGAATCCACAAGCGCTTACCCACTCGCCTTGCCTCGGCCGCAAATTTCTTTTGGTCTTCCCATCCACCGACATGTTCGATCACAGAGTTTGAAAAGAGAATGTCGTAAGAGCCATCTCCGTAGAGAAGGTTACAACCGTCGCCAGCGATGCTGAGCATCGTAGGGGAATCAGGAATTCCAGGTGTCTCGTGGGCTTCGAGATTAAGGATATCTACATGATTGATATTGCTTCCGCGCCCTGCCCAGTCACCCGCGCATCCACCTACATCCAGGACAGTGTCGGAGTGAGTCGGGAAAATTTTTTCGCAGAACCGCTGCCAACGTTTTTGTCGCCAGTGTTTCCACATCCAGTAATACACCGGCAAAAGCGTTTCGTAAGAAATTTTCATCACTGTTTCTTTGACGGTGAGTCCTGTTTTACTAGAGCCACCACTTGCTCGGCGACCCGATCCGTGTGCAGCCGATCGCACCAGATTTGCGAAATCTGCGCCGCGTCGCGATGACCCATCTCCCATGCTGAAAGCTCGGAGCTTAACGCACAGGTATGTTCGTCAAAGGTATCGGGAGCCGCAAGATTTCCTGATTTCTCGGAGACGAACCAATCGAAACTCGCCATCGAGACGGAACTCGCTGCGACGACTCCACAGCCCGAGCACAACGCTTCCGCCGCAGCGATTCCGAAACTCTCATACGCTGAGGGGCTGTAGAAAATCATCGAGTCGGACATCAGTCCGGCTAATTCCTTACGGTCGGCGAATCCGTAAAGCTCAACACGATCTTGCTGAGCTTTAGTCAGCCGTGAGTGCCACTCTTGCAACATAGGAGTTCGATTTCCGACAACCACCATCCGCAATTCTTGGTCTTCTACAATTAATTTAGTAATGACAGATACCAATAAACTTGGGCGCTTTTGAGTCTCGTCCTCCCAACGTCCAACTGTAACAATCTGCCTCTTTTTACTGCGGCCATCGTATTTGAATATCGGTTCCACGGCATGCGGAACCATGGTCACCTTAATGGCGAGTTTTCTGCCGCCGTAGATCTTGCAAAGTTTCCTGTAGTGCCCTGCTGCGGTGGGTGATACACAGGCAATCCTATCTCCGTGTTTCAAGTGCGCCGCACGCAGCGGATCCGTGTAAAAAAGTCCGAGCGATAGGCCCCGTAAGACCAGTTTTACGAAATGCAGACACCCTTGGAAACTGAGGACTTTTCCACTCAAGTTCCACTGTTCACGTAGCCACGGGACCAAGCCTGCAAGTGGACTCACTAGACCACCGTTGTCTTGGTTGAGGACAAGAAAAATCTCGGCTTCGTGAATCGCCTTGGCGACGTTCCTGAATTTGGGTTTTCCCCAAGCGTAGAGGACAACACCATTCAACTCTTGTGCGCGCCACCAGTCGGCGGACTCTAAATTTTTAAATTCCGTGCGAATGAGCTCATCCAAATCCTCTGGCTGGTGAAATCCCGGCATCACGGCCTTAGACTCCATCCCGATGGCTCGCAAGCCTCGCGACAAAAGACCACTGTCTCTACCAAAAAAATCCTCTCCGCCGCCAAACTCGACGGGGGTGCAGGTGTAAATGCGCATTGAGGAAGAGAGGTTTTACAGGCTTGCGAATGGGAGGCGAATGATGGTAGGGCGGCATTGATTCACTCGCCCCCCATGGCTCATTCACCCCTTCGGGGCATGTCGCGGTCGCTCATGTCCAAAAGGGCTCCGACCCTCACCCTTGTTGCCGGGGCCGCTTGCGAATGATGGTAGGGCGGCACCGCCGGGGCCGCTTGCGAATGAGATGCGAATGATAGATACCAAGGGAAGACGAACGGGCTTTTCTTGGGCTAAACATTCACCCCACATCCACGCGGTTCCCCACGGCGGTGGAACCCTACCTGTGTAGCCTACCTGCTCTTCATTTCGTCAGAATCAGATTGCAGTTGGCCCCATAACGTAAGAGTCCCGGGAAGCGTCGGAAAAGCCATGAATCCGTTTTCTGGATCATGTTCGACAAAAGGTTGAACCGATCGGAAAACGCTTTCATCGGATAGCCGAGGAAATTAAAAATTTGGACCTCACAGGATGAAAATCCGCAGGCGCGCATTTTCTCAAACTGCGAGATATAGAGATTACTTTCATCGCCCAATTCTCCACGAGCCATACGCACCGCGCGGATGGCCACCACCAACAAATTGTGACCAAGGGGTTCAAAAGTAAAAACAAATCGTCCGCTGGGTTTGAGCACTCGTGATACTTCTTTGGCGAGTCCTTCTGGATCATGGGCTAAGTGGTGCAAGGCGGCTTGGCCCCAAACAAGATCGAGCGAATTATCCGCATACATCGACATGTCAAAGGCATCCCCCGCCACGTAGGAAAGCCCTGGCAGACGTGCGAGGCGTTCTTCAATTTCCGGGCCGGAAGCAGCATAGAGATCCAAGCCAATAACTTTCGCCTGTGGGAATGTCTCGGCGAGAAGTCCGGCGAGTTTTCCGAATCCTCCACAGATTTCCAAAGCCACCTTTCCACTCAAATCGATCCTACATAATTCACTGTAACCCGCAAGAAACAAAGGACGGTCTGAGATTGGAAAGCCACCAATTGCTGGAAGCATCGCTTCCGCGCGTGGATCAAAGGGGCCGGTAGGATGAGTAAGTTTGGTATTCACAGGTGGTTTCAAGATTTGAGACGGGCATAAATATCGCCAAAGAGTGAGGTGTCTTCACTGAATTCGCCAATGATGAATAGGATCGATTCTGCGGACCGCCACTGCCGGCGAGAGAACTTCATGCTTTCACCCAACTAATGTTAAATTCATAATTGCCAAGAGAGACGAGAAGGCGGATGCACTCAGAGGCATTTTCCGGTAATTCCGGCACCCATTCAATTGAAACTGCGGGTACCGGGGTGGATAAACCGGCTAGAACCTCAGATTCGAAACCCTCAACATCGATTTTTATAAAGTCAGGCACTCCGTGGGCAACAATTAGCTCATCAAGCGTAGTCACTTGGCACTTCTGAATTTTGCTCCATTTATTTTTAGCAAATCGACCTGATTCTGAGGTGCGTTGAATAAACTTTTCAGAGAAAGAAGAGAGAACGTGGTTTGGCGAAATATGCAGATTCATTTCTCCAGGAACACGCCCGACGGCTTGGTTGATTAAGACTACTTGATTGTCCACCCCGAACCCGCGCTCCAGTTTCGAGAAACAATAACTCTGTGGCTCCAATGCAACGACCTTACAATCCAACGCTCGAAACCCCAGAACGCGGTTTCCTAGGTTGGCACCGATGTCGAAACAGAGATCGCCCGGAGCAAGAAATTCACGATAGGAGTCACGGAACAAGATACGTTCCTCCACTTCGCGTTTTTTCTGTCAAGACGCCATGCGAGAGCCGGAGGGATCAGACGATTGATATTCATCGAAACTGAGAGGTTGAACCACCTGACTATAGTCTGCCGAAGTTCAACGAACAGAATTTTCTACATCTAAGAGGACACTAAACCACTCGAACTTCCGGCTATCCGCTAGATATCGCAGTCCAATGGCTAAGTTTTTTTTCGCTGACTGGAGCATTAATCCCCTGAGCGAACCATCCATCAGGCATGATGACTTGTTGCTCGGGTTTACGCCCTAGCCAAGCCGCCCACCATGAGTAACTGCTGTTTGCAATGATATGGTGTGAGGCTAGATTCATCAGATGAAGATCTGTCAAAGGGGAAAAGGGATCCGGATGAGTGCAAACTGTGACGTCATCAGCTTTCAGATTCGCGACACACCAAGCCGGATCGTCCGAGAAGATATGGAAATGCGCACCCGGCACGTGCACCCGGATGCGATTCATCGCAGCCTCATAATAGCTTGTTCCCAGCGAGATTAAGACGGGATTATTTATGTAATCCGTGCGTCGCACATGAATAGCGACAGATGCGGGATGGCGAAGATTTTCTGCCAGTGCCTCGTGTCCAATTTCCAGTCCCATATCCGCCATGCAAAGTTCTTGCCGGATTGCTGCGGCGACGGACTCAAAATACAATGGTGTCTGGAAATAACCAAACACCGCGCAATTTGCAGGAGCATTCAGTAAATTTGGATTGAAGCGGTGATCGATTTCATTCTCTCGGATAATTGCTACGCCCCGGTATTCCCAATGATGCTTGCGAGTGACTTTCTTCAAGATCCGGGACCCCAAAGAAAACGGCCGCACCACCTTGGCATCTAGTCCGGGAATTTTCGTCAGTGGTTCCGCATAGGGCCACGTCCGATGATTGAACCAAGATGCGTCCATCACCAGCGGCACACCGTGTTTTTCCGCCAATGCCCGACCGAAAGCATATTGGAAAAGGTTGTTTCCCAGCCTTCCCAACATCACAACACGAATCATGCGATGATAATGGTTGGTCTCCTATTGCGCAACGCCAAAACTGCCCCAACTCCCAGCAAAATCAGGGAGATTCCAGAAATCTGCAAACCGAGACGTCTGAGCGGCGGACGGTAGCGCATGTCGATGCTTGTCGCGGTTTGATCAGAATTCACAGCCATCAGCATGCTGGCATCGGCGGCTCGCGTGACAGGTAGCCATGAGTCCTCGTTGGTCGTTTTATACTCCCATCCGTCGCCATGATTTTCAGCGATGCGGATCCATTGCGATCCGGGAGCAAATTCCAAATGACGTGAATTTTGTCGGCCGGTTGTCTCCTTGACAGGCGAGAAGGTGCTACCTTCACCGGCGATAAATGCATCTTTTTCAAACTTGCTGTTGAATGCGACGTAGCGGGGGAGAGAGAGAGAATTCTCGTAGAGTTCCATGGCTGGGCTTTTCCAGAGTAGCTCCCACTCACTGGGGACATTTGGATTACCTGGCCAAGTAATCAGATGTGTAACTCCAAAGCGGCCAAGCTTCCGCGCGTCTCCCGGCGTTTCATTAGGAAGAACCATGCCGTCCGGCACCACGCTGCCATAACCGGTGATGGCCTCGATTCCGTAGGGCGAGAGTGTGTTTGGCAGGAAGGGCGTTCGAGACATGTGTTCGGTTGGGTGGATTAGTATGGTTACCCTACCGTCTCGATCCACGTTTTCCTGCAGTGCGGTTACCTCCGGAGTGATGGGAAATAATGGATATTTCAAGGGATCGGACCAGGTCACCCATCTTGCAGCGAAAGTGGTGACTTCGAGCAATATGGCGCATGCCAAGATCCCTGACCCGATTCGCCGACGGCTCAGTGATTGACTCGCAGTCCAGCCCAATCCCCACAGTCCTAGAGCGATAAGCAACAGAGGGATGATCTGCTGCGGACTCCAAATGAAAAGATCGCCAACGAAGTTTTTAGCTCTCATTTCCATCCATGCCTGAGCGCCTCCGAAGGAACTTCCTGCACTTAGTTCAAGGACACGACCGTGCAACGAGGCAAGCAAGCGTTGACCGAATACGGCGATCCCAAGACTTCCAGCCAGCCAGAGCGTGGCAAGCACTCCGCCTGTCCATGCGCAGAATTTGCAAAGTTTTTTCCGTGCCTCGTCGCTTGAGCGTTCCATGAATGCGACGAAGGCCATAGTCCCACCCAAGAGGAACAAAAGGAATAGACGTTGATAGAGAAAGCGGACTGCGGGGGTAAGCGGCAGCAATAGGCCAATGATGATGAGCAAGCGTTCTAGTGGACCAGTCTGTTTCCTTCCCAGAGCGAGGAAGGCAATGAGCGTCGGCAGAAATCCGATGTAGGCGATGAAGAATAAGTTGCTTTTAAATAGCTTGAGCACATCCATCGAATCGCAACGTCCCAGCATCGAAGGGAACACTTGGAACGGATAGGCGGCAAGATTGTAAATGGGTTGTAGAATTCCTTCCGGATAGATGCTGTGTCCCGCTTGGCTATTAAGTCCAGTGTGGAGGCCGAGCTTGTTGCTGGTCAGTAGCTCGTTCGTCGCAGGAATCAGCATCATTGCGGCGATGCCAGATCCTAGGATACCCCATGCGGCATATCGCCCAAGCAATCTGATTTGAGTCATCCATAGGTGGCTTTCAGCGGTCGATTTTGTCTTCCACAGTCGCCATGCTTCATCGCCCCAACAGGCGACTACTACCAGCGCGACGATCACCACATGCTGCAGAGTGCCTCCTAGGAATGCCAACGCAATGAAAATCGGGACGGCTCCCCAGCTCCATCGTTGGCCAGCGCGATAGCGGTCGATGCACCAGATGATCCATGGCACCCAGCAGAACGGACCCAGTGCAAAGCGGTGGCTATACCAAGTGACAAACTGCGAATTCGCGGCATAGATCAGTCCGCCACAAGTGCTCCAAAGCGCGTCCGCTCCGCGTCCACGCAGCAACAGAACCATCCCGCAGGCCGCAAGCAGCACCTGCCCTATCAGACCCAGATGCCATGCAGTCCAGAAATCGAACCAACGATGGAGCTGCATCGTCCAATCATCGAACAGCGCCATTGTGTCGGCATATAGGGCGGTGCCTCCGTAAGAAAGATCGCTCCATCCCACCCGGCCTTCATTCCTGTAGCTCTGTTCGGCAAACAGGCGGTAGTTCAGCAAAACTGTGATGTTATCCGAGACAAAATGATTTTTTGCCGTTCCAGGTTCGCCTTCGCCTCGCCACGGCTGCATCATCTCGTTTGCCAAATCGAGTGGAGCGAGAACTTTGTTCCCGGCCCACCAAGGTGAAAACCAAGCGAGCACCACCGCCAAGCAAATGGCCAAGCATGCTCCCGTCCTAAGGCATGGGCGCTTTTCCAAGGATTTGGTCATTTTTAAATTTAGAAGACGGGGCCTTGGTGCGGCACTGAGGTTAAAATCTGATCGCAGAGCTAGAACCTATTTCCGCTGCAACAATGTGAGCCTTTCGAGTTCCAATAACCGCAAGTTGATGCTGTTGAGGATCAGGCCGACACTCAGGGAAATCATGGAAATAATCATCAGGGAAGCTGCCAGAACCGCACTGGGAACGCGGTGAACGTAGTTGTCCGGATTTGTTAAATAGTCGTGAGTTGGTAAAATCCCGATCGCCAGTCCCAGCGCCGCCGTCACCACCGCAAGGCTGCCGAAAAGCGTCAGTGGCTTGTAGGATTTAACGATGAGAAATAAGCGTAAGATCACAAGAAACCCGTCTGACCAAGTGTTCAGTTTAGAGAAACTTCCCTCCGGCCGTGCGGAATAAGGAGCAGGCACCTCGCAGATGACTTGGCCGCGATAGAGCGCTTGCAAGGTCATTTCGGTTTCGACGTCGAAGCCTTTCGCCGTGATCGGGATGTGGCGGATCGAATCCCGGGTAAACGCCCGGTAGCCGGAAAAAATATCGGTTACCTTGTTTCCAAATACCCAATTGATGATGGCGCAGACCATTCGGTTGCCGGCTAGATGCATCGGTCGGAATGAGCCGTCGCCATGATTGGTTTGGCGCGTCGCCACACTCATGTCCGCATCACCGCGCAGGATCGGTCCCAGGAGCTTGTGGACATGTGACGCATCGTAGGTATCGTCTCCATCCACCATGATGATGATATCCTCGTCGAGTTGTTCGAACATCGCAGCCACCACAAAGCCTTTTCCTTGGCGCTTTTCGCGACGGATGTTCACCCCGGGTAGGGCCGCTGCCTCTGCGGTACCGTCCGTGCTGTTGTTATCAAAAACATAGATCCGGGCGTCCGGAAGCTCGCGTTGGAAATCGGTTACGACCTTGGCGATGGTGAGCGCTTCCTGATAGCAGGGGATCGCGACCGCGATCGTGGGTTTCTCGGATGTCATCATGATTTTGCCTCTCGAGTGACGATGAGGATGGATTGGCCTACGGGCGGGCTGATAAAATGCTCGATGCGCGAGATGAAAGGCACGATCCAGCGGTCGAACACGCGGATTTGTGTGTCACTTTGGCCCTCGGTTTTACCCATTCGCGCATTCCACCACCATGCCCAGATGCCGATGAAATTATAGTATCTCATAAATACGATCGTCAGCCCCGCCGCTTTTGAAAGCTCTCGAGAATAGCCTTTCGCATATCTTCGGTAATGTCCCAAACGCCCGTCGATGCGACCAAACGCCCACGGTCCCGCTGGAACAAGGACGATAATTCGACCACCGGGCACTAGCCGACGTTTCAGCGCAACTAGGACCGCGCAATCGTCTTGGATGTGCTCAAGCACGTTCATCAAGACCACGCTGTCGAAGAGTTCAGTAGGAGCAATTACGCTCTCCATGGTTTCCACCGTCGCCCGTAATGGCGTGATGTCAGGATTGTCTCGCGTCTTCTCGACGAGTTGGTTGTAGCAGAATTCGTTGGGTTCGAGGCTTGTGACAATGCGCCCATCTGATGCCAGTTGTGAGGTGAAATTGCCAATTCCACCGCCCACCTCCAGCACCCGCTTGCCGAGAAACGGCTCGACCATACGGAACTGCCAAACGCGGTAGTTAACCGCTTTTTCCATCTGCCGAAGATCCTCTGCGTAAAACGGATCGGTCTCCACCTCAAATGATGGTTCGTCGGCGGTCATCATTTTAGTAAAGGTAGGGCGGCACCGCTGGGGCCGCTTGCGAATGGGATGTGAATGATGGATACCAACAAGCGTCAGAATGGCTTTTCTTGGGCTGGACATTCACCCAACATTCACGCGGTTTCCCCAGCGGTGGAACCCTACCTAAGATTCACCCTCCACACATTCGCTCGGTTACCCCAGCGGTGGAACCCTACCTAAGATTCATTCACCACACATTCACCCGGTTCCCCACGGCGGTGGAACCCTACTTGCTTACTTCTTCCTCGCCGCTACGATTCCCACGCCAGTGTTGCAGCCGAAATTTCCAGCAATGCCATTTATGTCAGTAACTGAGGGTTCCAGCAATTGATTTGAATCATCAAGCACCGCAAAGCGCTCGATCTCCCATCCATCCGCGAACCATTCCACCAATGTCGAAATCGCGAAGATTCGGTGCGCATTGAATTCAATTCGCTGCGGGCCAATGGGCGTCGATAAATATAACATCCCGCTCGGTGCGACGAGCGCTTTCAACTGTTCCAATCCCTTCAGGTATCCATCTGGATCAATTGTGTCCCCGTAACGACCCAGTCCAAAGTGCTCAATGGTATGCAGGCACGAAAGTGAATCGGTGCAAGCGATCCATTCTTCGGGCAAATTTTCCATCAGGTCAAGTTGCCTGAATTGAACATTCCTCACCGCAAGTGGTTGCGGCCGTATATCAATCACCTCCACCTGTCTGAACACTGATAGACTACCGATGAATCCGTCCAAGCGCGAACCTACATCCAGATGGCGAATCGGATTTGCCTCGTGAATCCAACTGGCAACAACTTGATCCTGAAAAAAGTAAGCTCCGATTGAACCCGATGATTCATTCCACTCGGTAAGTATCGGTATCTCTTTTCCTTGTGGAAATTGATTGTTCTGGACTAACTTGAAATAGGCGTCTCTCTCACGCGTGAAGCGCCGCCATCCTGACATCGCCGAGAGAAGTCGGCGCGGATGAATCCCTGCATTACGGAAGATGGCGCGGAGAGATTTGATAATGTTGGATAGTGGGGGTGAAAGGTAGGGCGGCACCGCCGGGCCGCTAGCGAATGAGATGCGAATGAGAAGGTAGGGCGGCACCGCTGGGGCCGCAGGCGAATGGGGTGCGAATGATGGTAGGGCGGCACCGCTGGGGCCGCAGGCGAATGGGGTGCGAATGATGGTAGGGCGGCACCGCCGGGGCCGCTTGCGAATGGGATGCGAATGATGGATACCAAGAAGTGTCAGAATGGCTTTCCTTGGGCTGCAAATTCACCACACATTCACTCGGTTCCCCCAGCGGTGGAACCCTACCTAAGATTCATTCTCCCAACATTCACTCGGTTACTTTACGACTCTCTACGATAGGGCCACTGAGCAGGGTCTTCCACCAATCCAGCCCTTACAGGATTCAATCGGATATAATTCGCCTTTTCTGCTGCACTGTCCTGTGACCGCAACCGATGATCGAAGAATCCATCTTGCCAGGCGATACCCTGCCGGATGGCAAGCCAGCGTTTCCAGTCGGAAATGGACTTTCTCATCTCAAACTGCTGCGGGAATGCAACAATTCCGTGAAGATGATCTGGCATTGCGAGTATCAACTTCCATTTCCAGTCGCCGCGCTCTTCGCGGAAAGTTACCGCTTCCAGAATCGGCTTCCAGATCTCAGGTTTGGCCAGATGATTCTCTCCGCGAGGTTTACAATTGATGGTGATGAAAAACGCCTCCTGCGTGGGATCAATCCAGTTCGGCAGATCATGAGGAAGATGTTTCCGCGTTGGTTTCATAATTGTTCACCAGGTAGGGCGGCACCGCCGGGGCCGCTAGCGAATGAGATGCGAATGATAGATACCAAGAAGTGTCAGAATGGCTTTTCTTGGGCTAAACATTCACCCCACATTCACTCGGTTCCCCACGGCGGTGGAACCCTACCTAAGATTCATTCGCTCAACATTCACGCGGTTCCCCCAGCGGTGGAACCCTACCTGAGATTCATTCTCCCCACATTCGCCCGGTTCCCCCAGCGGTGGAACCCTACCTAAATGGAGCCGTGTTCGTGCGGAACGGAGCCAGTCCAAGGGGTTGTTCTCATCAGTTTTCAAATGAGTGTTATACCTCGCTCGACAATTTCGGTATGAAAGGCAGCTCCGTTTTTAAGTCGCCGGCTAAGGTCCTGAGAATCGCAGACCATGATATCGAGAGGTAAATTCGCAACTGTATGGCGGAGATGTCTGACTGCTCGGCGTATCTCGCTAGCGTCGGCGACCGAACTTTTCTCGATTGGCTTTACGATTAGCAAATCAATATCACTGTCTGGAGTGGGATCACCGTAGGCATAGGAGCCGAAAAGAATCACTTTTTCGGGATGGAATTCTTTATCCAGCACTTGCAGATAAGGGCGCAATTGATTGGCTATCTTATGGACAGGATAGCGAGGATCGCAAAGCATATCTTCGCGAATGCGCGACGTGACTTTTAGCGAAGAAGGCATGATTTGAAGATAACGATATTTTGAAATGTCAAATTTCAAGAAAATACTCGGGGTAAACACCTGCGCCGAAGCCACTCAGATTAAGAATTTTTAACCGCAGATGCACACAGATGAACGCAGATGGAAGATAAGGATACCTCTATCTGATCTGTGGCTGGTGACTTTAGGGTAAAATCGCGTAATTAAACTGAGAAAGGAGGGAACCACGGATTATACGGAATACACGGATTAGAAGATAATTATGGAAGATTGAGTTCAGATCTATTGGGTGCAAGCATCATATTGTAACTCATCATAATCTGCGTCTTTATGCCCTTCGGGTGCGTCTTTGGTTTGATTTTCTTTTCTCCCTCTCTCACCTAGGTAAATCCTGTTAAAATTTTTTACCAGACTTCGACGACTTCGATTTCGGGGTCGGAGTCAAGGGCATGGATGCGGCAGGCAACGTTGCGAAGTTTGATAAGGATCTGATTCACCGATGCGTTGCCGCATCGCAACCAGATGATTTTTGGAGGAGCACCTCGGAGTTTATTCCAGTTTGAATAATCAGAGTCTTGAGTAACAATCACTAAGTGATTCATCTTGGCATAGTTCCAAATGGTCAGATCGTCCGCTTAAGCTAAGCCGAGTATTCGAACATGGAGCGAACTTGGGAAAAAGTCATTGAGTCCTTCGATCAACCGATGGCTTTGGTTTTTGATCGAAAAGTAATCTCATGCAGACACCGCTATGAGATGGTGATCGCGATCAGCGGCGAATGCCAAGACGGCCTGAATGTCTTCCTGCTCAAGTTCCGGGAAGTCAGCAAAGATTTCAGCATTGCTCATACCGGAGGCGAGCCAACCGAGGATATCATAGACGGTAATTCGCATATTGCGGACACATGGCTTTCCTTCCCGCTTTCCCGGCTCGATGGTGATGCGTTGACGATAGCTTTGCATGAGATGAGTAATGGACTCGAATTCCCCACTATTCAAGGACGGAGATTGAGAAGAATTTTTAACCGCAAAGGCGCTAAGTAAAGACAAGTATCAAGAGGCCAGAATCAAGAGACAAGAGTAAGAGAAGAGATCGGAGCGCGAAAAGGTAGGGCGGCATTGATTCACTCGCCCCCATGGCTCATTTTGACTCAGATGCGCCGCCCGCATCTTCGGGGCTTTGCCCCCAGCGTTGCACGCTTGTCTATAACCCCTACAAGCCTTCGGGGTCATTCCCCTTCGGGGCATGTCGCGGTCGCCCATGTCCAAAAGGACTCCGACCCTCACCCTTGTTGCCGGGGCCGCAGGCGAATGAGGTGCGAATGAAGAGTCCTTGTGTAGCCGGAACGTCCCGAAAAGCTGGCCTCATTCACCGTTCATGCGCACGCTCCCGGCGGTAGCGCCCTACCGTTGATTGAAGGCAGATCGGGTGGGTCATTCAAATAACGATCTGTCCAATCCGGTCTGGCGGATGATGGATGCGAGGGTTCCAGGTTTCAGGTCCCTATGCATCGGGACTGGAACCGTGCGGGAGGTTTCGTCCGAACGGCGTTGCATGATTCGATGGCTTCCGCGCTGGCGCATTTCGATGAATCCGTGGGCTTCAAGCAAGCGACTCATCTCCAAGCCTGAGAACCTTTTACGCGGGGGCATAGTCCGTTTCGAATTGGGTGATCCATGCTTCCTCGCTCAGTCGTCCCTCCAATTCGGAGGGGGAGGCAGTTTCAAGAAATAGCTCAACCGCCTCTTTAAGGTTCGATAGGGCTTCCTTGTAAGTTTCTCCCTGGCTGGCAATGTCCAGTTCGGGAGAGAGCGCGACGACCATGTTTTCCTCAGATCTGAGAATCGCGGTGAATTTTACTTTCATAAGTGGATGATACGGGTGAACTGCCGGGAAGGAAGCCGGAAAAATGGCAGGGCGGATCCGGCCGGTCCGCTCCACCACTTGCAGGCAGGGCGTGGCGCCTCGCCGCGCCGATTTGTTCGCCGAATGGCGGTGCGAATAAAAAGGTAGGGCGGCACCGCCGGGGCCGCAGGCAAATGGGATGCGAATGAAAAAGGTAGGGCGGCACCGCCGGGGCCGCAGGCGAATGAGATGCGAATGATAATTACCAAGAGGTGACTGAAAGGCTCTTCTTGGGCTGAACATTCTCCCCACATTCACTCGGTTCCCCACGGCGGTGGAACCCTACCTAAGATTCATTCATCTAACATTCACGCGGTTCCCCACGGCGGTGGAACCCTACCTACATTTACCCATATTAAGATTTTTTAACCGCAGATGCACCCGAAGGGCATAAAGACGGAGATGGCAAGACAAGAATATCCCTCTTTTATCTGTGTGAATCCTTTTTATCTGTGGTTTGATTCTGCCACTTCTCGGAAGATCTCTACCAGATTCTCTGCGATCCAAGCCGCGGCATAGGTTTCGCGCAACACTAGGCCACATCGTCTCACTTCTTCTGCATCCATGGCCTTCGCATCGCGGACTGCTTGGAAAAACGATTCTCGGTCATCAAGATCAAATCCACCCACACTCGTCGCAACCGCTAGGATTTCCTCAACCGATGTGCCTTTTACAAAGCAAACTGGCGTGCCGAGATAAAATGCCTCCAACGCTGGCAAACCAAATCCCTCAATCTCGGATGGGAGAATCAAGGCCCGTGCGGCCGCGTAAACCGTCTGCAGTTCCTCATCTGGCAGGAATGGGCGTTTCACAATTGACTTGGATTCGCGAATACCGGCTAACAACTCCTTCGGCACGGAGCCAACCAAGTGAAGCTGTGGCAGATCGGCGCCCTTGCCCTCCGCATCCAGCCACCATTGCACAAGCTGCACCGTCCGCTTGTGCGGCTCTGAAGAAGCAAGATGAAGCACAAAATTCTCCTTCGCGGGCGCGATCGGTTGTGGGATATGCTCGTAAGCACAGGGCTCGTAGGTCACTGTGATCGGTTTAGCGGGAATCGCATGGCGTTCCATGAACTCCACGATCTGTCGCTTCGACGATTGAGAAACCGTCAAGATTCGTGTCGCGTGACGCAACGTGTTTTTCAGGATAAATGCCCAGTAGGCATACTCCCATGAATAGCGCCATTCCGGATAGAAATCCTCATCATATTGGATGATCGTATCATGAATTGTCACCACCGATGGCTGACAATAAATTGAAAGCAACGGGAGGTAGCCCTTCGGATAATAATGCACATCCGGTTCCGGCTCCGCAGTCAGGCAGGCAGGGTGAAGATGATCGGTAAACAGACGGATCGGGCGGAAGCGCGTGCCCCATGGCAGGACATTGACGTTCTCGATGGAATCCGAAGCCCGCTGCGATGTCTGGGAAACGATCGTTTCAATTTCGATCCGGCCTGTCTGCTGCAGCGCCTCCAGAATGGATCGCGACATCCGCGAGATTCCAAAGCTCCGATCATAACCTGGATTTTGATCCGCTAGATAGACTCGTAGATTTAGCTTATGCTGCGTTGGAGTAATGGGCGCGGATTCATGATCGTTCCCCAGCGCAAGCTGCCAACCCGCCGCCACCCGAGAGGTGAACGCTTCTGGTAGGAAATGTTTCTTATAGAATCGAATGCTTTCCGATGACAAGTGACCTGAACGATGCCGCTGGTCCCACTGGCCTACAAAATGTTGCGCATAGAGCTCTGGAGAGCGAATCGGTAAAATTTCCCCAGACTCGCAGTTTTCGAGCATCGCGGGAATTCCAGCCCAGCGCGTTGTCAGCACGGGAAGTCCCATCCCCAATGCTTCCATGATCACAATCGGTGTCGCTTCGGAGGCATAATGGGTTGGGAAAAAAAACACGTCGGCATCGCGATAGGCCTGCCATTTATCCTCTCCAGTCAGTTGTCCGACTAGCTCGACCATTCGCTCCACGCCTAAGCTTGCGCGCAAAGCGATCGTTTCGGATTCAAATTCCTTGGAGAACCACATTCCGACAACCCGAAAGCGGAAATTTTCCTCATGCCCCATCTCCTTGAGCACTGCAGCGGTCCTTAGGATCTCCAACACGCCTTTCCCTTCCTGCAGGCTCCCTACGAACAGCGCCGTCCAAGGTTTATTCGCATTCCGTGAGAGCCGCCTTGGTTCTGGCACCTCGATTGCGCAGGGACACCAGCTATAATGCTTCGGGCGAAATACCTCGTGGGGTGAGTCACTTGGCTCCAGTGCCACCTCAAGGTGAACGTCCACACCTCCGTAAGCGATCTGGCCTAGAAGACTTCTCAGCCATGACTGCCTCGTGAAGGCCCCCAAACCGCTCGCATGGAAAATGAAGACAGTTCGCCCAGCAAAGCGGCGGGTAATACCCAAGAAAAACACATCCCGCAGAAATGGAACCCACTTCGCACTGGCAGGCGGGTAAAACATCAGCGTGCCTGGATGGCGGATCAGCACCCGCAAGGCATCCACGGTCATCTTGAGCAAATGCCAGATCTTTCGAGGCATGAAGCGGCCGACTTCGTCAATGTCACTGCTGAAGGCCATCCGCAAGCGGTGGACCTCAAAGTCAGGCCAGTCATGCTCAAAAAGCAATTGCGTCGCCACCGCCTGCCCATGCCATGGCGGCGGAGTTTGGCCCATTAGGAGAATGTGTTTTTTTCCGCTAATCTAAATTATCGAAGTTAGGTTTTGAATGAAAATGGTAGCGCGGGCTGGCTCAGCCCGCATGAGAATGGGAAGCGAACGAAAAGGTAGGGCGGCATTGATTCACTCGCCCCGCATGGCTCATTTTGACTCAGATGCGCCGCCCGCATCTTCGGGGCTTTGCCCCCAGCGTTGCACGCTTGTCTATAACCCCTACAAGCCTTCGGGGTCATTCCCCTTCGGGGCATGTCGCGTTCGCTCCGGTCCAAAAGGGTTCCGCACCTCACCCTTTTTGCCGGGGCCGCTTGCGAATGGGGTGCGAATGAAAAGTCCTTATTTGGCCGGAACGTCCCGGAAAGGGCGCATCATTCACATTTCATTCGCACGGCGCTCCCGGCGGTAGCGCCCTGTCTTTGTTAGCCCTACCGGGGTCAATCGGAGCCCCGTTGAAATGTCTCCAAGGATTCGGGATGAATTTCGATAAGATCGGCGTCGGTCAAGAGTTCCAGAATACGAGGCCAGAGGCGACTCAACAGGCTCTGAAGATCCCTTCTTCGAATATTGCCCAAACGGACCCAAATCACCTTTGGCGGTGGTCCTTCCAAGATGAGCCGATCAAAAAAGTCGGTATCGCGGGTGAGGATCATCCAGTTTCTTTCCCGAGCATGTTGCCAAAGCTCATTGTCGGTCGGACGCACACTAAGATCGCATGCGTGGGAGCGGGTAATCGGCAGTCCTGCGGCAAGCGACGCAGGAAGGTTCTCATCGATCATCAGGTGGGTCACGAGGCGAGATGGATGAAGGAGCGTGCGGAACTCAGGCAGCGGGCATGGTTGATGCAGGCGAGAACGTCGGCACGCTCCAAGCTTGGATGCGCTTCAAGGACATCATCCACCGTGTCTCCTGCCCCGAGGTAACCCAGAATGGTTTCTACCGTAATCCGGGTTCTGCGGATTACCGGACGACCATTGCAAACTTCGGGATTTAACTCAATTTTAGGATTCATGAAGTCTGGGTAATTCGAAGGCTGTAGGTTGCAAGCTGGAAGGTCGATAAGGATAGGTGGGGAAGGATCGGGTAGGGCGGCACCACTGGGGCCGCCTGGGAATGGGGTGCGAACGAAAAGGTAGGGCGGCATTGATTCACTCGCCCCGCATGGCTCGTTTTGACTCAGATGCGCCGCCCGCATCTTCGGGGCTTTGCCCCCAGCGTTGCTCGCTTGTCTATAACCCCTACAAGCCTTCGGGGTCATTCCCCTTCGGGGCACGTCGCGTTCGCTCCTGTCCAAAAGGGTTCCGCCCCTCACCCTTTTTGCCGGGGCCGCTTGCGAATGAGATGCGCAAGGTAGGGCGGCACCGCCGGGGCCGCTTGCGAATGAGATGCGAATGATGGATACCAAGAAGTGTCAGAAGGGCTTTTCTTGGGCTAAACATTCACCCCACATTCGCCCGGTTCCCCCGGCGGTGGAACCCTACCTAAGATTCATTCACCCCACATGCACTCGATTCCCCCAGCGGTGGAACCCTACCTTAGGCGACCACGCCGACGGGAGCATTCTAGCCGTCATGCACAACCGTTGGTCCATCCACTAGAGAAAACCCAAACAGCCGTTTCTTGCCACTGCCGACCATGAATACGTTGGCTGATAAAGTAACGGTTTCCAGCGGCTTGTTTGAGAAGAAATCAATCACCAGCGATTGGGTGGGTAAGCGATCTTGCCACTGAGAGATGTCCGTTTCAATCCTATTGCCCTGACTATCAGCCCGCAGCCAGCATGAAAGGTTCTCTTGTAGCAGTTCCAGCTCTGTGACACTTAACAATCTTTCTGTTTCTGAGTTCACCAGCACAATGCACCCACGGCAATCGGTCAATACAACCGGACGTGGGATTTTGCGAATCAGGGCGGTCGCTACCATCATCCAGTCTTGAGCGGACCTGAGGCTATAAGATAGCAGAACCGCAAGTATTGATGTAATAATAACTGAGACCATCCGAACGATGATCACGTCGGTGGGCCTCATTCGCATGGCATAGGCAGAAACCAGAGCGAACAAAATGCTAGCAATGACGAGATACTGCGGTTTGGTCCTCAGCGCGAGTAACAACAGGGCAAACAAAAGTACCATGGGTGCCTTCACAGATTCACCCGATTTGATGAAATCAGATGTTAGCGCGAGTATCACCGCTACCAACACATACGCACCCACCTGCGAGCGTGAGAGATACCGCTTACCCGGCCGCAGGAAAAATGATCCTTCATGATCCACCCTTTGAACTTCCACTTCGTTTCTAGCTCCGTTCCAGAATCCCCATAAAAGGCGAGACTCGCGCGATCGACTTGCAAGGTCCGGACCATACGCCGCAACGGTAGGCTTCTTTGGAGAATAAGCACCGGAGAAAAGCTTATGAATTCTATACTGGTAGATATAGAAACGTTTTCTCAACGGGCTCGTTGCACCGATTTCTTTCTCCCATTCCTGCCGCTCAAAGTCCAATCTTGTAGATTGCCCCAAATTCGATCCCAACATGGCAAACGTGGATAGCGGCCTATCCAATGTCGCCACGCGATATCCCTTGTTCAACAATCGATCAATCCACACTGCGTCAGCGATCGTCTTCCAGCGGGTATCCAAGAAATGACCATCGTCGAGCACTTTACGTCGAACGAACGTCGCAGCGGAAAACGTACTTAGATGGCTGTGGCGAATGTGGCCGATGGTCGGAGGAACGGCCCGGCGATAGGCGAGGGGGCGGAGCGCTTGGTCCACCAAGATTACATCGCCTATCAGTATGTCCACCTCGGGATGTTGCTGAAAATATTTTGCAACGAGTTGCAAAGTCCTGGGAAGGTATTGTTCATCGGAGTTAAGCCACGCAACCACGTCACCCGTCGCCCTCTTGAAGCCACGATTGATGGCATCATACATTCCATCATCCGGCTCGCTGATGCACTTGGCAAATTTCTGCGAAGAGGCCCAGTCATTGAATTCAATCCCAGTGCCCGCATCATGAATCAAATGCTCAACACTAAAGTCGCCTTCCTGATCCGCTACACTTGCAGCGCATTGCTTTAAGATAGCCAGTTGATGGTAGGTAGGCGTCACTACCGAGATCGAAAATTTCTTATTACGATATGAGAGAGGTAATTCGCGATCGGCGTTGGTGTCTGAGTGGTCATCGTTTTCCGCAGTGGGGAAGCCACCCGCCCGCCAGCAATCATCGAAATCACGCAACATTCGTTCTGCACTTGCAGCGACTGACTGCGCTACTTTTTCGGAACTGGCCCTCCCGAAAAAGTCAGATTTGAACAGTTCATGGGCGACCGATTCCACCTCGAAATGGCTAATATCGAAGCATCGATCCTTCAGACCAAGTTCGTCGAACAGCTCTACGAACTTCGGTTGATAAGCAAGGCCGATAGTGGGAACCCCTGTGACCATAGAAAAGATGCACGAGTGCATTCGGCAGCCAATGAAACCTGATTGATTTCCGATCTTGCGCCAGTAGTCTGCGTAATCCGGGCTGTTCTCAATGTGGACGGGAATTCCTAAATTTGTGAGGAGACTTGCAAGACGCTCTGCCATGGGTGCATCGTCGTCATGGCCTTCTACGGATACTTGAACGAACAGCGTGATAGGTTGATGCCTTTCTCGATAGAAGCGAACTGCAATTTGTTCAAGCTTTGCCAAATACTCCACTCGGTCCTCCTCCGTGCAATTACGGGCGAATCCAAATTCAATGGGTGCAATTCCGAGTCCACTGCGTGACTCTTCCGGAACATCTGGGAACAGATCGGGGCGGAGAGTCCTCATCGCCAGAACTACATCTGGTAAGTTACGGGTTTTGCTTGCAAAACCCATGTCGCCAACCGTCTGCGCGGAAATCTTTCCCCTAGCAGATACTCTTGGTAGCTCAGATGCCAGCTTCCAGCAGACCCAGCGGTCGGCCCACTTTCGAAACGGCCCCCAAGACTGAGGGAACTGCATCACAGGTTTACCACTGCGCAACGCCAGCAGAGAATTGGCCACATGCAGCCATAGTTGACGGCTGATGATGGGGGAGTGGGAAGAATACAGGTAGCCGCCGCCGCACAGGAAATACCCATCGCATGCTGCGAACTCCTCCCAAGCCTTGCCCCTACCCTTGCCCTTGATGGCTCTCATCCATGCCGCAATCGGATGGATGATGCCTCCCCCTAATTTGGAATTCCGATCTGCAGCAATCGGTGGAAGAAATGAAGCCTCCTCGCCGAATGCTGTCTGATTTTCCATCCAAAACGGCGAAAACACTTTGAATTCCACATCCGGAATTTTACTCCGAATCCACGCCATTTGGGCTTCGATAATGGCACGGTCTCCCCGATTGCGCCAATCGTAGGCATTCAAAATTCCTGCTTTGTAACTCATGCTTGGCGTTGCGAAAGTTTTTCCAATGCATCCCGCAGCCCTTCCGGGGGCAGTTGGGTATGATATCTCGATAGTATCTGGTCTATTGATTTAGAAGTGATCTGAGATCTGCCCTTCAGGTGCCCCAAGGTTACCGCAGCGATGAGTTTGGCCTGCACCAATGGATAATAAATTGCCCCTCGGAAGCATCCCCGGAATACTCGCAAGTCATGAAAGCGGTGTTTCCAATGATATTTGGAACGTGGAGATAGAAAGTAATAACTGAGTTTCTTACGGAGCGGTGTTTGCCAAATCATCGAGTGGCTGGCCTCATCAATGCATCTCTCCAGTTCGCGCGATAGCGAGGCGTGACAGTCAGTAAACACATAGTTTTTAAATCCTGCCTGATGGAGTCGCCACGTGTAAGGACCATCGCCATAATGAGGATGCAGCGAAGTCTCGGGGAGACCGATTTGACGGATCGCATTGGCATTCATGGCCACGCAGTTGCCATTGACGCCGTCCACCCGCAAGACTCCCCCTGCGGAAAGCTCAGAAATCGGGATCTCTTGAAAATCGCGGAAGCCGGGATTGACCGGGAAATTCTCATAACCCCGGGTCCGGCACCAAGCAGACACTGCGCCAATGCCCGGTTTCACCGCCTCTGTGGCCAATGAATGAATGGTCCCTGCGTCCGGCTGGCAGTCATGGTTCAGCCAAACGACCACCTCCGCACCTTCTTCCAAGGCGCGTTCCATCCCGACTTTCATCCCGCCCGCCCACCACAAATTGCCGTCCCCACGGATCACGACAACCTCCGGGAAATCCTGATAAATTCGCTCTGCAATCCCATTGGTCGAGCCATCGTCCACCACGATGGTGTGAACATGGTTCCCACTATCCCTCCGCAATGCCCCTAAAGTATCAAGTAAACAGGGCGGCGGATTGAAGACCGGAATGATAATCCTAAACTGCGGCATGAAAGAGCTATAGAGTGATATCTAGAACCGCTAGAATTCAGCAAGATGTAGTAAATTCGCATTTAATTAATATAGCTATGTTAACCAACAAAACCGTACCAATCGAATTTCCCCGAATACAAATCGTTAACCTTGAAATTTCCATACTGGAAGCGTCTTAACAAAACCGGACCACCTCTGGAGCAGGGCAGCAACCATACGCGACAAATCTCAAGCGAATGATTGATCGCAATCGCCATTGCTCATTCCGGCACACTGCATTTCCCATTTTTACCTCGCATGAATCTCTACTATCTAACACCAGTGACGGCATCTTTGGGTGGAGCAAGTAACTGGATAATTTTTCTAGCAACTTCGCTACCCGAAAACCACTTTTTCCACCTTTTCGAAATGAGAATTGGATCGCGGAGGCCCTTGCTCCATGCGTTCAGTTCAGCAATCACCGCATCCGCATGAGCGCCCACCGAGTCGTTAAGGGCAGCACTGCCATCCCCCTCGGAGATCGCCCAGTAGAGGCCAGGGACTGCCGGGGTTCCTAGGCCTGCGACCGAACATCCACAACACAAAGCTTCGACAACAGGAAGCGGAACTCCTTCCTCGACGGAGGGGCAATACAGAAGCTGACTACTGCCGACTGCTTCCATAACTACAGCGCTGGGCTTTACTCCATGAATAAGAACTCGTTCCCTCATCACATCTTCCAAGGCCCCATGCCATTTTTCGATTGCAGGGGTAAGGCGACCGAAGATTTCGAAGGTGGCATCTGGATGGGTTCTGATAACTCGCTCAATTACATGGATTAACATGTGCGGACGTTTATGGCGTGGTGCATCCCACCGGGCGACCGCCACCACATTGACACGACGGGAAACGGCGGGTCGCGCTTCAGTAGTATCTGGAATCGCATATCCCATCACGAGAGGCTCTGTGTCACTCGCAATCCAAGGAAAAAACCGGGCGGCATGCAGGCAACGCTCCATCGTCTTTGGTGTCTGGAAGGCCGCAATGTGTGGCACGCCCATTTGGACACTTTGGTGATAATTGCGGGTTAGGCCCTTGAACGCACACAATAACGTCCTTGCGATCGTCCCGAAAATTCGCTCAGGTAACCTTTCGTTAAACTTGCCTTTTCGCCACAGAATTTGTGGCTTTACAAAAAAGTCAGTATAAGGAAACGAATCACCATTGGTGTCGAACAGGGTGCAAGTGCGGATTCCAGCAGCGCGGGCCGCCCTTATGACGGGTGTGTGTTCCTTGAACCCCCATGTGATAAAAACAACGCAATCTATTTCAAGACTCTTCCACCAAACTGGGCTAGCAAATTGATTTTTTTCCGCGCGAACAACCGATACTGGATCGACTACTTCGTTGCCGGGATTGGCAGGCATAATCACCCGACTTTCTACCCCGGCAGCAAGCAAGTAGTGGCACAGCAGGCCGGAATCACGGGTAAAAAATGAATCGGACGCCTCGAATGGAAGCAGTGCACAGGTATAGATCTTCATAAACTCGTATCAAAAGTAGTGTGATTGGCTCGCCTGAAATTGAGGGAAATACAGGCGGTCTTATAGCATTCCAAGGATAGGGGCCATACAGCCATTAAAGCGAACTGAGGGCTAGTCTGAAGTAAGTGCGAGCCACGACGAATGGCCCCAATTCTCAATCAATTGTGGTTGCGCTTCATCTCGTCAAATAGACGAACATTTACAAAAGAAAACTCCATGATATTCCAGTTCACGGCAAAACACTTATAACCACAGTCTGACAAGGTTTTAATTGCTTTCCGTAAGACTTTCCAGTGGTCTGGAAAAAATCGCTGATGGAATTCAATACAAATTTGTCCAAACATTAAGCCATCCGAATCTCTGAGGCTCTCGATCACATCGAATTCGCTTCCTTCGATGTCCATCTTTAATAAATTCACAAACTTATGCCCATTGCTTTTTGCGAAATCGCAGAGTGAAATGATTTCTACTTTAATGCTGTGCTGACCAGAAACCGAATCGTTGCCATCTGCAATCATTGACGAGCTAGACGACGAACTTGCTTCGCTAGTGTTGGAAAGATAGAAGTCCACTTCTTCGGTCTTTCCGCCAAGTCCGCAAGGATGAAAGTGGAATTGTTCCGGGAGATTCTGACGGGCGACCCAGTCGATTGTGAGAGGGGTGGGGTCAAAGAGATGGATCTCGCTCATGACAAACCTTTCATGGAGTGACAAATCGAATTCAATATCATCTCCTACACCAGCAGAGTAACATATGCCACGTAATGGATTTCCAGCACGGTCAAACTGAGGTGTCTTTCGGTTGGGTAAAATGTCTGGACATATGTAAAATCCACAACCCGTACCGCCAATCCATACTTTTCGGCATTTAAATCGCACGAAAATAAGGTTGAGAAGTGTCTGCTTGATGATTTTACGTTTTAGTGTGTAATAAAAGTTCATACTGTTAAATGTCTTCTATTGCATCTCATTGCACGATTGATTAAAACATTCCTTACTTGCAGAATGCATAATCAAAAAACTTCGCCGAGGCTAATAGATTGCCGGTCCACAATGGCCTGCTAAAAACATCGATACTAAGAGGCAAACGCATTAGATCGCAATAATCGTGCACGGTTACGCTCATGCCACGACTCGGCGAAGGTAGGGGATGAGTGTAAATGCGCGGGCTGTAAGTAATGAGAGGGCAAGCGTAGCGCCCATAAACAAGAGAGGTGATTCAAGGACGTTTAAAAAATGAATAGACTTCAACTTAAGAAATTCGATGATCCATGGATGAATCACATAGATACCAAGAGAGTAGCGACCTATATAATCGAGGCCAAATTTGTCAATATTGCATAGTAGAGTTAGATTCATTACTCCGACGGCAAATGGAATAATGCCGATCATCACGCTCAATCCGACAAATGGCTGTTCGTAGCTATATTGCAAGAACGATACCTCTGCGACGCAGAGGGCGAAACCAAATACAGCGGATGCGATTGCAGTGTTCTTACTGGTGAGATATTTTCCTTGAGCAATCCCGGCTCCAATGACAATGAATAGTGTGCTCAGGAATGGCCCATTCTTCATATCGAAAGACACCGGATATCCAAATGGCATCATCGAGTAGGTGCCAGCGATGAGTGCGGCCAAATAGAGTAGAACACCGATTGTCAATCCAATGTAGAAGCGATCCAAACACAACGAGACCCACAGAATAAACAGTCCCTGAAGAAGCGAGCTAAGGAACCACAGGTGATAGACGTTTCCCGTGAGGATGAAAGTATGGGGATAGCGAAAAATGTTTTCAAAATGTTGCTTCCAGTCACCTCCACCCACGAACGGTGGTATAACTGCATAAACTAACGCCCAAAATAAAAATATCGGAATGATGCGGATTGTACTCTTGCTGAATTGCTGAATTGCTGAATTGCTGAATTGCTGAATTGGTTTTCCGTGCTCGGTCAAAGGAAAGCCAGAAAAAATAGCCAGAGATCAGAAAGAAACAAGGGACCGCAAAGCGCCCCAGGAGATTGAAGACTTGCCACAATTTAGTTTCGGTCGCCGATGATGCGGGTAGATGGATGAATACGACAGCTATTATTGCAATGCCTTTTAATGCGTCGATACTCCTATTCCTAGTCGTTGCGTTGCTCATTTCACCATGGATTAAGGCAGGATTGTGATATCATGAGCAAAATGATTATGGAAATTTCCAGACGACGGCTGGATTATCAGTGTTAGAGAAGTCCGCGACCTCAGCATGGAGCCTAGAGGGAAAATTAAGAGAGTGATATCGGAGGAGCTTTCCGATATGCCAACAACAAAATTAGATCTTCGTTCCGATGATCATGTAGCTACCGTAAACGCGAAGGAGCGGAAAATATTGGCCAAATTTAAGTGATGCTTTACCAGATCCTAATATTCTAATTTTGGAAAATCCATGCATCAGCATTCGGGTTTTTAGGACTTCTGGATAGTGCTGGCTTAGGTGCGCAACACTATAGACAGAGCCTCCTTTGAATTTCATTTTAAGGGAGTAGGGATTTGGCGTGGTCATCAATAACTTTCCTCCAATCTTTAAAATCCGCTGGAATTCACAGAGTGTGGGATCAACGTCAGAAGGGTAAAGATGTTCAATGAACTCTCCGGCGACAATCGCGTCGAAAGAAAGATCGGCATCTGGGATGGCCGATGTGAAGCCCACAAGGGATCCTGAATAGGAATCTGGCAGTTTATTGACACGCTCCTCAAGGCAGTCCAGTCCAAAGAGTTGAAGCTTGGGCAAGCACTGTTTTAGCGCCGAGCCACCCCGACCCTCCGCGCAACCAACGTCGAGGACTTTGCCTTCTTGAATGCCGATGTTCTTCGCAAATTGGCGATACCTAGGAATGCTAAACGTATCTTCGATGGCAACTGTTTGAGCTCGATTCTGGTTGACGTAATTGTCTGCGGCATTGGTATTCATTTTAGTCTTTATATAATGTTTCTAGATCTGAATATCAGAAGGTGATATCGGTGCCGCAGGAACGACTCTTCCAAACTTTTATGCTTTCGTTTCAATGAAAATGCCGAAGATGGTATACATTTCATCAGCCACTTTGATTTGTTGGAGGCGCTGGTAGACAGGTGAACGATGATCAATAAAACTATTGTTCAATCATGGTAAACTCATTTTTCAGCCAGCCCTCTAACCGCAAGCTCGTAGCCATGCGCCATTGTTGCATCGAAACGCTCAGAACTGAAGTGATCGGAGATTCGATCCGCTGCCGCACGGGTCAGCGGTAGGAGTTCCTCTCGATGCCTGGCGCCCCAAATTACAGCTTGGGCCAAGCCATCGATGAGGCCTTGCATGCTTGTCAAAGGAACAGCGTGACCCCCTACGAGCCGCACGATTTCTCCTTGTGCGCTGGTATCGGCGACGATTGGATAACATCCAGCGATATAAGCCTCCAGGAGGGTAACCGGAGTGGTTTCGCGAAAACTCGGTAGGAGATAGACGTCCGATTGTTGAAGCGCATGAATATATCCTGCTCCGCTGAACCCGGGATGAAAGGTGACTTCCTCCTGTAAATTTAGCTGCTGCGAGAGCCGCCGCAGAGATGAAATTTCGGGCCCTCCGCCTGCAACTATGTAATGGAAATGTACTCCCGCCGCTTTGACAAGTGCAAGCGCCTTGAGAGCAAGGCTGACGCCCTTACGGCCTTCGATGTTCCCTCCCGCAAAGAGTCTGAGCGGACCTTCCATGAGCGCAGAATTCCGAGGTCTGCGAAATGCTTCAAACTTCTCCGAGGAAACCGAACCACTTGGAAGTCGCAGCATCGGGCGGTCTTTGCGGAAAGGTCGTAACAGTTCTTCTGTTTCCGCATTCGCCACAAAGACGACGGCGGTATTTCCGATACATTGGTGGAATGAGGGCGAGCGTAGTGCAATGGCTGTCTGCCAATCCCGCGCTCGTTCGAACTGGCGTGCCCCAAAGCTCAGGATGCCGCGAAATTCCGGAGGAATATAGCCTGCCCCACCGATCGGCCCCCATAGAAACGGTATCGGGAGTTGGTGCAAAGGAGATGGCATCCGCCATGCCGCAATTGTCACCTGATGGCATAGGTCGAAACTAATTTCACGATGCCATTCAGTCGCTGCGTCCAATACAATTCGATTGAAGGACCAGTAATTGAGCCAGCTTTGGATGCGGGCGATAAAACGATTCTTGTGCCATGGGCTGAATTTTCGCAGAAATCGGACCTGCACATTGTTGGGAATCTTACCTTCGGCACGACCGATTTCCCATGCGTGATGGTTGCGGATATCCGTCAGAACCCAGACATCATGATGTTTCGCAATTCTGCACACCGCATCCCAGCCGATGCCAGCTTCGGAACCACCTGCGGGGCTGCATGCATAGCCAACTGCAAGAATTTTCATATTATAAAATGATCGTCAATCAATCGCGTGCCGGCGGGAGCAGGCGATCTCAGCGAGCGAGCTAAGTTTTCACAAGTTCACGATAGAGTGAGGCAAATCCCTCTGACGTGCGGTTCGAGAGAAGATAGTCTCTGTCGATTTGATGATTTCCTTCACCGAGCAAGACCGCGCGTTCATGGGAACTCATCACGTCTGCAAGAGCTTCCGATAGATGATCTGAGGTCAGTTCTTTGAGAACTCGTCCATTCACACCGTCAATGATGTAACCAGCTTGACCTCCGTGTCGGGTGGTGACCACTGGTAGCCCGACGACCCGCGCTTCCTTCACAGAATTGGGGCTGGTATCAGCGCGGGTCGGGAGGACCGAGCACCATGCACTCTCCAGTTGCCTCCGCATCTCGTCCCATGATACCATACCAATATATTTTACGTTCGGAATTTGTGCCAATAGACTTTGTTCAGACTCAGAAGCACGGCCAGCCACCCGAAGTTCCCAATTTCGACTTTTCGTTGAGGCTACGGCATCAATTAATACATCGAGGCCTTTGCGGTTACCGCCTCCTCCGATGTAAAGAGCATATGGCTTATCAGGGGCTGGCTTCCATTCAAGCTCGTAAAAGCTGGGATGGACTCCGTATTCGATCATCCGGCATTTAGCCTCTGGCACAATTTCATGAACCTTATTGATTCCCCATTGGCTCTCTGACGTAACGATCATGGCCGCACGGATGAATCGAGATTCCGAGGATGCCATTTTACGCCATCTCCAAGTGTTGGGAATGCTTTGAATGCGCATGTATTCGCTGATAATTCCCTGCATTGAAAGAATCTTGATCCCTGCAAAGTCCATCAGTCCAGCAGGGTATTTTGTCTCGGTTCCCCAAGCATGGACGATGTCAGGATTCAGGCTTTCGATGACTTTTCTCAAAGACCTGCGCGCGGGCAGGTAGTTCAGAGCAAGGTCCAGAGTAAATGGCCCAGTAGGTATGCGGTGAAATGTCTGATTGAACCTTTTGACCACAGTAAGGTCTGAAACACCTCGATCAAGGACGAGCCAGTGGATCTCCAAGTCCTTAGAATGTTCGAAGGCTAAGGCCAATTGGGGTAGCCATGTTGACTGTTGTCCGCCGCCGCGTCCTACAGCTTCCTTCTCTATGGCGCCAATAGGGAAATCAGCGAGAATGGCTACACGAATGGACATAGTAATTGCAAGGTGAGTATGTTTAAAAAAATTTTGTTACGTACTCAAGCGTAAACAACCGGAAACTGGATACTAGAGACTAGAGACTAATGATTAAAATCCAAAGCCCAGAGCCGAGAGATCAGAGCCGAGAGATCAGAGATCAGAGATCAGAGATCAGAGATCAGAGATCAGAGATCAGAGATCAGAGATCAGAGATCAGAAAAAATCGGCGTATATTAAACCTTCAGGCGATCAAAAAATCTGCTGGCGAGGTGAGAGAATGCATTTGCTATTTTGAGTTTGAGCGCTGGTAGGGTGCGTCGGGCTCTCTTGTGGCTTGCAAGTAGTGCTTTACCATTGTGCATCAGGACTTCAGCGTCTGTTAGGGAAGGGGATGGCAGATCTTCTCCATTGAGGCCCCAGTTGAGTGGATTCGATGAGTGATAGTCTGTAACATCTTCGACCCAGCGCTTGGGATCGTTATGGGGAACGACATCCGCATTTGCGGAAACCGTTTTTTTGATATTATGATCCAAATGATAGAGTAAAATCTGCCCTCCGAGATCAGGCGTTCTTGTATAATTGTTCAGGATGCTGAGTCGCCGGGCGTTATTAACATCACTGTGTCCCCACAGGCTCATGCCTTCCTCGCACCCCCCAATCTCGATCCACTGGGACCTTGGGGCAAGCTGAAAGTCTCCGATGGAACCAAATCTCTGCCAAGGGTGCACCGCCTCGGGTGGGAAGCGCATTCCACTGATGGCGATTGCGTCGCAAACCTTCGAGATCGAGTCGACGTCCATTCGGTTGAACATTCCCCAATGCTCGTAAGGAATACCGCGGCGGGGGCAGAGATAGAATTGCGGCTTGAGATCGCGAAGGACGTTGTTTAAAGAGCCATTGATAGGACTGAGAATCAGATCACAGTTGGTGCTTAAAATCCAGGTATTTTTTGGATTGCTTCTCCTAATTCCGACATTGCGCGAAAGCTCATCGGAGAAAGGCATCGGTGTTTGTCCGATGGCGCGATACATTTGCTCGCCCGAAATTCGATAGGTCTTGATCCGTTTGCGGGCTTCTGGCGTCAAGGTGTCAAAAATCGATTCTGTAAGAGTGACTTCTCCTTCCACAGTGTTGCAATCGACATAGATGATCTCGTCGTCTTCGTCTTCACATAGACTCGCGAAATAATTCAGGCTGATCGCCGTGCGCTTCGCAAGATTGAGGCCGAAACCATCATTACGGCCTACCACTAAAATAGTGAACATAGTCGGGTGATTTGGGTGGTAATACGGGTGCGAATGACATTTCCAGCATGCAATAGATGGCTTCGGATAAGTCTGAAAGGGGGCAGATGCGTGTAAGGACGATAGTTATCAATGGATTCTGCGTGGCCATTGAAGCGCACTTTTGAGAACATTTGGAAGCAATTCTGCGATTGTATGGACGGCACCGGGCCGAGAAATTTCTCGCGAGCCACCGTGGAGGCCAATAGCCGTTCTTGATGGATTAACTCTGGCTTAGAAATAAGTGCCATTAATTTTGCCGCGCAGGCTATGGGTGAATTTGCCTGGTAGAGCCAGCCTCCTCCGGAATCCAAGGCATAGCCAGCACCTGCACAGGTATCCGGGACCAAGCACGCCTGTCCGCAAAGCATCGCCTCCACCATTGCAATAGGAAGACCTTCCCAGCGTGAGCATAGGAAAAACAAGTCGTGCGCTGGCAGGCGACTCACCAGCTCCTTTTGGTCTAGCCATCCATGGAAATGGACTGCGGGTGGCGGGTGAAGCCGTTTTGTTTCTTCAAGCAAGGACTCTTTTAGGGGTCCATCCCCATAGATATGCCACTCGACAGGAATTCGGCTCTGATTCGTGAGGTTGATAATTTCAGCAAGCCAGTCAGCCCGCTTCTGATAGGGCTCAAGACGGCCAATGAAGCAGATTTCGATTGGCTGTCCGGACGGGGCAGGGGGTGGGTCCAAAGGAATTTCCCATAGTGACTCATTGAGTGCATAAGGAAATGTGCCTGTGAGAAAAGTCGAACCTGAGGACCATGCTTGGAGAGTTTCAATGACATCCGGCGTGTTTGCGGTCACACCATCAAAACAGATTTTCGCTTGATTAAAAAGGTGCCGAATGTCCAAAGCGTCGTGGCTCTCCAGTGAAGAAAAATGACGTATTCGCGGAATTGAAAGGAATCTTAGAACTTCCATTTCAATAGTCCCGGAAATTGAATAAACCAGATCGGGAGAAAGTTTTTTGATTTCTGCAAGAAGGATCCGCATTGCTCGCGAGTTAGACCGATAGGGTCTGTCAAACAAGAAGATAGCATCATCTGTGACCCGATCATCGGTCTTCAGGGTCGCAAGAATTTGTACCTGATGTCCATTCCTGCGTAAGATGTTGCAGACTTGCACAGAAAGCGAGCTACTGCCGCCGCGTCCTAAAAAATGAGTGAGAATAAGAATATTCATGGGGTCGATAAGCAAATATCACAAGACACCAAATCCTAACAGAGGATGCCCTTACATTTAGTCGCCATGTTGCGCAGCAAGGAATTGTTCGGCCAAAGCTAAGGCACTTTTGACGGCAATGTCGGAGTTCATGTGTTCCCAAGTGCCCCACCGCCCGAATCCTGAAATATTCTTTGTTTTCGCCCACTCAAGGATTCGCCGGACTTGTTCCGGTTTGTTGATGGTGTTAACAGGATAGGCGTAAGGATTGGTATTGCGCCAAACTGTGCTCTCCTGTGCGCGGATTGAGTTGGTTTCTGTCCAGTAACCGCAGGCACCAGGGGCAAAATTGGAACGGAGCAGCTTTCTGTGATGTGGCAGGGTTTCGTCGGGTTCGTAAATCCAATGCGCGGGGCTTTCGAGCGTCTCCGGGACGTAGTCGATATCAATGCTCACATTACACAGTGCGTTAATGTCCTCCGAGATATCAGCCGCGACGTCCGTCCAATTGAGCCAGTGATGCCAAGGAGCTGAATTGAAAATGTGAGAAGCCTGCCATTTGCCATTGATGATCAGCGTATCGAGATCGACTGATTTTATGTCCACGCCAGTGACCAGAGAGTCGCCGAGTGAATCCGCCATCCGCTTCCATACTTCCCCATAACCGAAGTGCTTGGGATAGAGAAAGACTCCGTGCGCGGGCAGGGCTCCGAAGGGTTTCCCCTCAAGGCAACTTTGGAGAGTCTCTCGGAACGAGACATTTGGTAGCTTATAGAGCCAGTAAGTCCCGAGTTGATCGGGATCCATGGACCATATTTTGCGATTGTAGGGCAGCATGTAATCATCTGCGATGCGATCGCCGAATTTCCAACGAATCCATGCAGCAAACGACTCCGGCATGGGCTTGTTCTGAATGCAGCCCGCTTGAGCGATGGACTCAAGGTAATCGACCTGGGTTGCCGCATTGAACTGCCAAAGGTTGGCTTCCAGAGGATGATCCACCATCTGGTGATGCAGGTGGATTTTTGAAACGCGGTGGTGGCGATTCCACTCTGTTTCCGGCATGAAGCGAAAGATGAAGTCGAGAACGTCTTGGTGTTTGATATCGAGGAAATGGCCGCCCCCAATATCCAGTGGAGCGCCGTCCACCATCTCTGATCTACAGAGACCGCCGGCCTCGTTCTCCTTTTCAAGAACAAGAATTTCGGATAGCGGCACGCCACGGTCATGCAGCGAGTGAGCTAACGTCAGGCCGCTGGGACCCGCTCCGATGATCATATATTTAACTTTGTGCATTCTATCTATTATAATTAGTGTATCAGAGAGGCTCAAACAGCTTGATACTAATGGCGGTATTGACTGCGTAATCTCACAAATGGTGAAAAATAGCCACTAGGGTTATGCGTTTGATTGATTTGCTCGCGAATGAGACATTCCGGAGGAAGGAACACTGGCTATTGACTGGAACTAAACTAAATATAATCTAAAAGATCATTTAGCTCTACTGGAACTTCTCCATAAATTGTCAGTAATGGATGATGCCACACACAACAGTCACGGTTGCAATTATAGATTCGCCTCCAATGGTTCTTCCTGAGAGGATTGAGCAGCGATTACCTTTTCCCTGAACTTGTCTCAATATGGAATCTTCTCGCTCGAACAGAGACGCTCGAAACAGGGGTTGTGGGCAAGGGCGAGTAACCTTCTAAGCTTATACTCGCGCCAGTTGGCTTGGATATTTTCAATGGAAGGGAACTGGTTCACGAGACGAGACTTGAACGATAGGGTGGCTGATCGGCCGTCGTTAGTGTAAGCCCCTCGGTCCCATGCCGCGCTGTAATCAGATTGCTGGGGCCAGAGGGAAAACACCGGACTGTTTGATATCCTTCTCGCGGTAACATATAGAAGAACTGGATCCCGGGTGACGATTTCAGTTCGACGTCTTATTTCGCTGGGGTTCTTGACAGAATACCAACTTCCTTCGGCAGCAATCAGCATTTTCTCGACGCGATACCCGTTTTGCTCCGATAGCGCATTGTGTATCAATTCCGGACTGAACTGGTAGAAGCCGTGACCAGAGAAGTTATGCCATGGGGTCATCAAGACTAGCTGCCCGCCGGGTTTCACCATCTCCATACAGTTGCGGAGGGCGTTCGGGAAATTGAAAACGTGTTCCAAAGTCCCGCCATCGACGACAGTATCAAAAGCGGCATGATATTTGGCATCAATCGGTTCGTTCATGTCATGAATGATCGCCGCTCCCTCGTAATCAGATGCATCCATCGGGATGAGGGGTTCCGAACCGATGCCTCGGAAAAAGTCATCCGCATACTCGGAAACCGTAGATTGGACACCCAGCGATTCAAGAAACATGGCATACAAACTTTTTCTCATGTAAATTCCCTGCCGCCCAAGCGTGAGAGTACGTCCGAAGGCGACACCTCGCGACTTTTCGGCTAGAAGAAATCTGGCACCGTAGATATCAAGTCCCATAAATGTGGTGGTTGGTTTTTTGAAATACTAATGCCCTAATTTTTAGTGGCATACGCGAGGGTGGTTCCACTAACCAGCTTGGCATCGTGGCCACTTTCCTTGATGTATTTCACCACGTCCCGGTGACTTGGGACGCAGTCGTGCCAAGCGAGGATGCCGCCGGAGCGGAGCATATTCCAGCCTTTTTCCGTGTCGTTCTTTACATATTCGTAACTATGCGCAGCATCCACAAACACAAAGTCGATTTTGCCGACGTAAGGCGTCTGATCGAACGTCGCAGAGTCAGCACTTAAAAAGGTGACGCGATCCAACAGATCACGTGGAATCAAAATGCCTTTGCCACCCTCGGCAGCGATTTGACGTTCTTCCGGTCTGGGGATGGGGAGAGCGTAGGCAGGGTGGTCTTCCGGTAGATCAAGCGTATATACCATCCCGCCTTCAGTAACGTTCAAGGCAAGCTGGGTGGTGGATACTCCCTTATAAGTCCCAAATTCAAAGATATGTTTTGCCTCGACCAACTGTGTCAGGGCTGCGAGCGCTGCGCATTCCATGGGAGAAACCGATGCTCCCACGCGCGGGAAGGACTGGAGCGACCAACGCCGGGTGCCAGGGCAGATATCCAGAACATCTATAGACGGAATCGAACGGGTGTCTGCCACGGGATCAATAATGTCTTCAGCCGCTGAATTTGCGATTCCGAAGATTAGTCTAAGGTCGCGGGGATTGCGGCAACATATTTTGGCAAGGCGACCACTAAAAGTGATAAGTTTATCGATCATGAGTATTCTATTTTAGATTAGGGCAAAAGAGAGAGGATTCGTCATGCGATGCCAATAGCTGCCTTCGATTTTCTAGCAACTTTGGCGATTAAAGAGGTCAGCTCGGACCGGAGACCGGGAGGTATGCCAACGAACCAAAGAATGGGAAGGACCAGTAACAGATAGATCGTTAGCGCGATCCCAAAATAGCCTGTACTGGACTGGGCGGGAAGTGTAGATAACTGGATGATGACAAACAGTCCTGCAACGAGCAGCAGAACTGAAAACTGTCGTGTGACCCATCCTAGAACAGAGGTTGCGGGAATCTCTAAATAGCTGGCAGTTCGCCTGACACTGTAGATGCCAGTGATCAGAAGATTGCAGATGATCGAAGCAATCAGCAAACCTGGCAGACCGAACCATTTACATAGAAACACACCAAGGAGGACGAAGGTGACTCCCTCAATCAAATAGATAAACTTCATCGCGCGAATCTGCATGGTGATGCCAACGAGGCTGGTGTGGCAGCGGGTGATGGATGTCGTAAAAAGCAAGCAAGCCAGCAAAAGGTTATTCCAAGAGAACCATGAGACTTTACCTGATGTCCAGAGTTCGATAAATGGACCATTTGCCAAGGCAATGCCCGCAGCGGCGGCAGTGGCAAGGACACCTGAGATCATCACAATATCGCGGAATCGTTTCTCCAACATTTTTGTCTCCCCCCGCACCAGCATTTCAGCGAGTCCGCCGGCCGATGAGTCCATGATGCGGGCGACGAATTGTTGGGCCATTGTGAACACCTTGGTGGCGATGGCCCAGTCTGCAGCGATCCCTGTACCAAGCAGACGGCTGATGATGATTACCTGACTTGCTGATGTCAGTTGTCCGCCCAAGTTCATTAGAAAAAGTCCACTGCCAAAATGAAATAACTCGCGGAAGATCTGGCGGTCAAACTGTCCACGGGCCTCGGGTGGTGGATAGTAGCCACATCGGCGGCACGAAACGTAGATGAGAACTAAACTCGTCAGAAGACCGGCTGCGGTCGCAATGGTTAAACTATAGAGCCACCATCCAAAATGAAGCCCAGCCCAGAGAACGGCAAAACTAACGATGAAGCTAAAGATGCTTGCAAGGTTGCTAAGATCGAGACGCTGATGACACCACAAGGGGGCGGAAAGTGAGTTCGTAGCGAGCTTTATTCCATTGAGCAATGCTTGAGCTGCCATGAGCGCGGTGAACGGCTGGCGCAGATGGGGGGCAATATTCAGTAAGACAGGCGCCCACCATGCCAAAATAAGTCCCAAACCCGCGACTGCGAAGCCCTGAATTGCAAACACTCTCGTACCGGTTCGCAGAATACTTCCGTAAATCCCGCCCGCCATCTGGTCTTTGTGGTCTGCGAGTGAACGCGACACCGATCCAGACATCCCCAGCTCCAGAAGCATAAGATAACTTGCAAACTGAGTAACGAGTATGAAAACACCATATTCTTCTCTTCCTAGATGATGCAGTACCAGCGGAATGGTGGCGATGCTGAAGGCCATGTTGGCGGCAATGGCAGCATAGCTGGAGAGTAGGCCAGAGAAGAAACGTTTGGACCGACTCATCAATGTTATACGAGACTATTAAGGAGCAACCGGTTTGGTGGCTTGCGCATCTTGCCGGAAAGAGTGCCTATGCCCCTCACGAGTAGGTCTGACCTACACGTTTTTATGATCAAGCATTGAGCACCCGCTATGAGAACTCTCATTCCAATTGGAAACCGTCTAATTTATGCAATCGCATAAAAGTTGGTTATTAAACATGCATGCCTTGTTTTGCACGCGGAAGGTGATTTGGCACGGGTGACTGCATTTGGTTGGATCCGCCGTATGCAGGCAATGGGAGATTAGTCTGCAGCAGACGGATCATCGCGATGCCCAAAAGTAGTGTGGTTGTTGCAACTTTAAAGGTTCCATAGATGAAAATAAAGAAGATTGGGTTTATTATCAGGGGAATGCCGATTAGAAGTGCTACTGGAAACCATTCGGTATTCCGACAGCGCTGGATCTGACGGTGGGCGTGCACCGCCAAGCGGATCTGAGCACAAATGAGAACGAACAGTCCGAAGTAGCCGATAGTGCGGATTGTTTGGACCGGGCCACTATGGTAATCACCACTGACAAGAATGGATTGCCGATGACCTTCGAAGCCTGATGTTCCTGCACTAGCTCCTTGCCGCTGATTCATTTGTCCTGCAAGCAGCGAAGCGGAAAATCCCAACCCGTCGCCGACCCATTTGTTTTGGATCCAGCGATCCGTGAGAAGCACTTCCTTCCAAACCTCGACCCGCCACTCTGTCGATTGCTTGCCATCTTCTACATAGCGCTCCTCCCAGGTGCCTGGAAGGAAGGCCAGAGAACGCTGAATGTTTGGCGGCAAGGGGACTAGCGCATTCGTTGCGGCTAAACCAGCCAAGAAAAGCATCCCCACGAAGCACGAAATGATGACTTGTGTGAATCCTCCGCGGTAGCAAACCCCGAGAAAGAATGTCAAGCCAACTGTCACAAATGTATTACGGAAGCCACTAAAACCGGCCGCAGCGATTGAGGCTAGCACAAGAATTGCGAAAAGCGGGTGGAAGCAGGCCAAGAGAGGCGACTTGAAGCTGCTGACCCAAAGCGAAAGGTTGGTTGCCAGCGCCATCAAAGAGCCATCTCTGGTGGCGGCACCTGAATCCACTTGGGTTCCAAAATCGGAATAGTCTGCGACGCGGGTGTCAACATAGCTCGACCCCAGATAATAACCCACGGTCGGGACAAACTTCCCAATCGTCGATGCACCAAAATTAATCAAGCCCCCGAGGATGCTTAGCCGCAGTGCGGTTTTTAGTTCGCCCGGAGGAACTTGCATGCCCGACAGAATTATCGCGGTGACGAGGGAGATAGCGAATATCACGTACGGCTTCCCTCCCACTGAATCACCACCAAAAACCATAATTCCCACCGGATTTCTGACATAGACCTGTATCACCATCAGAGTAAGGATCAGTCCCCATATCTCAAGCTCGGAGAAGATAAACCGGAAGGGTAAGCGACGCATTAAAAGCATGAGGCCTGAGAAGCCGACAACCAAGATTTGTGCGATTAATAATGTGTCAGGTTGACCGGGAATACGGAAACTGAGACTCACTGCACCCAAAAAAGGGATCAGCAACCAGATCTTTCTTCCGAGCAGGAAGCATGCAATAATAGTCAAAGACCCCAATACCCACATTACCGTCTCTACCTGAGCAGTAGCGGCGGTGATGCCGAGGTAGAGCGCCGCAATGATCCCGACAACGGCGATGATGATGGTTCTGAGCTTTTGGGAATCCATGGATTATATATGGCGGAGGATAGAATATTGAAATATCGAACGTGGAGCTTCGAATGTAATATTGAAAAGGTGAAATCTCAGAACTGAAAGTAGATGAATCCTCTGGGTGCGCCGGGGTTTGTAACTACGAGGAATATAAGGAGCCCGTGGAGTAGGGGTTCGATGGGAGACCGGGCGAGTTTTGATGCAAGATGCTTGCGATATTCATTGAGCAGGCCCCAGAGATGGTAGAGAACGACAGCCGAGCCGTAAAAGAATAGCGAGAATAGAGGAGGGCCAGAAAAGTCAGTTTTACCATTCAACAAGCCTTTGAAAAAGGCAGCGATACTTGCCATGTCCGGCATGAGGAAGGTTAGCCAGAGGAGAGTGACGAGGTGGAACGTGAGGAACCATTTAGAGAATCCAGAGACAAGAGGCCAGAACCAAGATTTTGGACTCTGAATTCTGGGTTCTGGATTCTGGATTCTGGATTCTGGATTCTGGATTCTGGATTCTGGATTCTGGATTCTGGATTCTGGACTCTTGTTTCTCGAGATCAGGCGCTCAAGCGCGAGAAAGAGGCCATGCAAGCTTCCCCAAAGCGCAAATTTCCACGCGGCTCCATGCCAAAGGCCACCAAGGAACATGACTAGGAAAAGATTGAAGTAGGTTCGACCGGCTCCCTTGCGGTTTCCGCCTAGTGGAAAATATAAGTAGTCTCGAAGCCACGTGGAGAGGGAGAGGTGCCAACGCCGCCAAAACTCGGTGATACTGGTCGAAAGGTAAGGAAAGTTAAAGTTTTGCGGAAGTTTATATCCGAAGACTGCACCCAGACCGATGGCGATCAAGGAATATCCAGCGAAGTCGGCGAAGATCTGAAGACTGTAGCAATAGAGCAGTGGCAGGAGATTAAACGGTCCCAATCCGATCAGATGTTCCGCGCCAAGGCTCAGGGATGCAGTTTGTTCAGCGAGATTGTCAGCGACGAAGATTTTCAGAAAATAGCCGACGACTAAACAGCGGCGGACCGTCAGCCAATCGATCTCGCGGAATAATTTTACTCCAATTTGATCGACAAACTCGTGGGCCTTGACGATGGGGCCTGCTACCAGTTGTGGGAAAAAAGCGACGTAAAAGCTCACGTCCCGGATGGCCGTGACTCGCTCACGTCCTCTGCCCGAGAGAGAGCGAGCGGTGTTCGCGCTAATGTCATTGCGCCAGACATCCACCACGAGGCTTATCCCTTGAAAGGTATAGAACGATATCCCGACAGGAAGTGGAATCGTTTGGAGCCAAAGCCGAACGCTCTCGGCCAGAAAACTTGCCGGCAGTATTGAAACAAAGAAACCCGAATATTTGAAAAACGCGAGGAAACCGAGATTGAGCGCCACAGTGGCGATAAGCCAATGTTTCGCGCGTTGTCGGGCTGGTCGGGTTACGCCTACATGAACTCTATCCAACTTGGCCTTATTTTTCCAAAACAAGATACGCTCTACTGCGATCGCATTGAGCAGACAGGATGCGGATAGCAGAATAAGCAGCTTAGGATTGCCCCAAGCGTAGAAAACCGCACTCGTGGCCAATAGCAATCCAACCTGCCAAATCTTGCGTGCGTGTCCACGGAATGGCAGGTAATACAACGCAATTGTAAGGGTACAGAGAAACAGAAACTCCCAAGAGTTGAAAAGCATCGGGTGGAATTATTTGAATCAGTTTCCCAATTGCTGAATTTGTTCCAAGTGCTCAACTGCGCGAAGCAGCTCTCCGGTGGTGCGGGTGGCGCTGGTGGCATCCATGTGAACGCTGTCGGTGAGCCTTACTTCCTCTTTCGGAACCGCTTGTCCGAGATCCCACCAGTAAGAATTGCTGGCCTCTGCCAAACTGAGAATCCAGTCGGGAGGCCTTGTTTCCGCCCGTGCTGGTGGAAGCCATACAAAAATGAACTGTGAGCCATTTTGCCTCAAGCGGGCGATGATCGCTGAGACTTCAGCAATCACTTGATTCTGAATAGGTGTTAACTCGCAGCGTAATGCTGGGTGTAACTTTGTGGGATTCGTACCGGTTCCAAATCCACGTTGAGCGTCTTCTTTGCGGAAAGAACCGATTTTACTCGCGAGGAGTTTGCTGTAGAAGAATGCGGAAGGGCGACTGTAGGCACTGATAGAAGGAATTTCGATTCCCAAGCTAAACCATGGACGCGTCATCGCTCGGGAGACTTCACTACGGGTTTCTGTGAGTGAGTGGCCCAAAGTGTTAGCCTCAATGAAAATCCAAGGTGCGGCGGGGAGGATCCCTTGGTCAATCGCCCGAAGCGTATCGATTCCGTGGCCTCCATCGCAGCCCATGTTAGAAATGCCTGAAAAACCCTGTGCGGAATCAGGGATACGGCCGGTGATGGAAGATCCTAACACCATGATTCTTTGTTTGGAGTGGGCACCAGCTTGGATGCGGCCCAAAGAAGAGAAGAAATTGGAATCACTCTTGATCGTGCGGCCACCCGAAGCGTGAAGCGCCAACGTCTGCGCCACAAACCAGACAGCCAAGCTGAACGTTAGCAATAAGAAGTATCTCATTCTGGAATTGGTCCGATTAATTGCAGCTCTGAAGCAAGCCCACGCGAGGAGCACAGGGATCGAAACAAATGAAGCCCAGCTAGGGAATGGGAAGAATTTGACCTCGCTTCTTCGGCTGTTGATCGGAAGTGGGTAGATCTAACAAGCGGAGTCCGTGCCATTGAGCAAGGGTTTGAGCGATGCGAATCCAGTTACTGTTTGGTGGAGCTTCGAATTCGCAGCGATTCATAGTTTCTTGAATCTGCGGAACGGGTCTCGTGGCTCCAAATGAGGCAAGGCAGGTGATGAACACTGCGGCACCTGTGATTTGCAAGATGGTCTCAGTCTGGTTGGTGGCGATGCTGAGGCCTAGCCAGATGGCGAGAATGATGCCGACGATCAAGACGAGAATGCCTTGGATGGAGCGGGAATTGGTCATTTGGAAGAGAAAGGGAGCGCGGGCGTCTCGCCCAATGCTGTCAGATTAAGATTTTTTAACCGCAGATGGACGGGATGAACACAGATGAAGAACACAGATGAAACAAAAAATCGAGGTATCTGCGGGATCTTATCCCTCTTTCATCTGCGTGTGTCCTGTCAATCTGTGGTTTGATTTCTCCAGATTATTGCTTAAACGGACGGTATTGGGGGTCTCGCTGGCAAGGTGGAAATCAGAAGATAAGTCGAAGGTCGGAAGGTCGGAAGGTCGAAGGTCGGAAGGTCGGAAGGTCGAAGGTCGAAGGTCGAAGGTCGAAGGTCGAAGGTCGAAGGTCGAAGGGTGAAGGGTGAAGGGTGAAGGGTGAAGGGTGAAGGGTGAAGGGTGAAGGGTGAAGGGTGAAGGGCGAAAAGGTAGGGCGGCACCGCCGGGGCCGCTGGTGAATGGAGTGTGAATGAAGGATGCCAAGAGGTGACTGATAAAGAGATAAGAATCCAGAATCAAGAGACAAGAGTGAGAGAAGAGGGCGAGGGTGGGGCGGCATTGATTCACTCGCCCCCCATGGCTCATTCACCCCTTCGGGGCATGTCGCGGTCGCTCATGTCCAAAAGGGCTCCGACCCTCACCCTTGTTGCTGGGGCCGCTGGTGAATG
>Ga0335395_10000141_pt1 | contig 45969 bp, 45 predicted proteins | sample MAT02_FD_205744 | JGI IMG/M metagenome (GOLD analysis project Ga0335395, IMG submission 205744) | Freshwater microbial communities from Lake Fryxell liftoff mats and glacier meltwater in Antarctica - MAT-02 (spades assembly) (version 2) ... | reverse complement strand
GCTTGATTGTCCCAAATATATGCTCGTTGATCTCCTGTCGCTTTCGGTATAAGTCTTTGTTAGCCTTGTAATCAGCACCATTTTGTTCCACTGCATCTGCATATTCGCTTCGGTCTATTTCTCTTCCTCAAACTACTCTTCCGGTACAAAGGTGTTTTACCAGACAGGTTTTGCAGGCTGGTGTGCGGAATTTCTGAAACTGATGGCTCCCATTTTCTCGCTTTTTCCAAGCTACCCATTCTTATCTGAAACCTATCGCTATCTTCTATATACGCCATTTTATCCCTCTTTTTACTCTTTAAAAATAAGCTTTTTATCCTTTTTTACCAGCTTTTATTTAACTATTTTTGATAAATTAGTTTGTGGGTTTTTTCACAGACTGCCGTTAATGGCAATTAATCAGAAACTCAATAATTAAAAATATGACAATAATTAAATACATCACAACTTTTACAATTCTGCTATGCTTGTCCACCATAAAATCTTATGGACAAGGTTGCAGTGACGCAGGTTTTTGCACAATTAACAGTTTTAAGCCTAACAATGGAGACAGTATAAAATCAACAAGTAATCAATTTAAAATTGGAGCCTTCTTGGGTTCAGCTGACAATTCTATCTCTGTTTACGGCAGCTATATTGAATATAATAGACAACTGAATAAGAAATTTGGACTTGACGCTAAACTGACAACTCTTGCTCAAAATGGCAATGGAATCTCTGTTTTCGGACTTTCTGACTTTTTTGTAAACGCCAACTATAAAGCGAGTGAAAGAATAAAATTTACAGTAGGTGCTAAAATTCCGTTATCAAATGCAAACAAGACTTTTGACAATCTTCCTCTACCTATGGATTACCAAGCAAGTTTAGGAACATTTGACCTAATATTTGGAGTGGGATATGAAATTAAAAAAATTCAGATAGTAGCAGCTATCCAACAACCATTGACTCAAAATGACAATCAATTTATTGCTTCCAATTATCCAATTGATTCTAAACTAAGAACATTTCAATCAACCAATAAATTTGAAAGAAGTGGCGATGTTTTGATACGAGTATCATATCCTATAAAGTTAAACTCTAAACTAAAACTGACACCGAGTGTTTTACCAATCTATCACTTGAGAAATGACAAATTCAAAGACGAATTCAATGTAAACAGAGAAATTAAAGGTTCGCAAGGACTTACACTTAATGGAAACGCATACTTAGATTACGAAATAAATAATAATAGCAGTCTTCAATTAAATGTAGGAATGCCGTTTGTTGTTAGGGATGCCAGACCAGACGGTTTGACAAGAGGCTTTATTGCGAACTTGGAGTACAAAATAAAATTTTAACTGCCACTAACAGCACCTACCCCAAAGACGGAATTTTATGTTCCGCAGACACATTTGTGAAAGCCGAAAGTTCAGTTCTCCGAATGAAGTTTAGTGGTAAAAATCGGCTTCTTCGCCAAGCTGCAAAACATTATAGCCAATGATAGGGCAATCGTAAAAATTTAAAATATGGGACTGACAGACATAAAAAAAGAACTTAAAAAACTTGACAAGGACAAACTCATAGACCTTGTTGCTGACTTGTATAAAAAGAACAAATCAGTAAAAGAGTTTTTCGACTTTTACGTAAACCCCAACGAGATAGAACTTTTTGAAAAATACCGTGACAAAGTATTTGTAGCGTTTTATCCAAAGCGTGGTTACAATTACAAACTTAAAGACGGCAAACAAGCAATTAGTGACTTCAAAAAACTTGGACCTTCCGCAGACTTACTTGCAGACCTTACGATGTTTTACGTTGAGACAGGTGTAAAATTCACCAACGACTATGGCGACATTGACGAAGGTTTTTATTCAAGTATGGAAACTACTTATGTTGCAGCTTTGACACTTATGAAAAAAGAAAATTTGCTTGACAAATTTGCAGACCGAGCGGGGAAAATTGTTAGCGACACAAGTGGCATTGTGGGGGTTTCACGACTATTTAGGAGATGTTTATTATGACTTTTATGCTGACTATTCAGACGACACACACGAACCGACCGAGCATCAAGAAAAAGGGAAAATAATTAAACTTGGCGGACAATTACGAAGAGAACCACTGGCTATAACAGCACCTACAAAAAATTGGCGGTTCAGTGGTTGAATGAAACTTTCCCGATGAATCGGGACAAGTAGTGCTTCGTATCAAGTATTGTGGTGGCAGGCAGTTTTATGTTTCCTTGCCTGCCGGCAGGCAAGGAATTCGCCAAATCTTGTAGCTGCAAATCGTTAATCAATTGCAAAATAATACCCAACACAAACAAATTTTACATATACCAGTTATTTAATCAATTATCTACATTATGAAAGCAGTTATAGATATTGGCACTAATACTTTTCATCTTAATATAGCATCGGTATTACCCAATGGTTCTATTGAGTTTCATTATAAAACTTATGATGCTGTAAAGTTAGGCGAAGGTGGTATAAGTAAAGGTATCATCGCCCCTGAGGCATATAAAAGAGGAATAGATACACTTGTAAAATACAGCGATATTATTGCTAACTATCCTGTTACACAAATATTTGCCATGGCCACTTCGGCGGTTAGAGATGCCACAAATGGACAAAAATTTATTAAAGAAGTGCAAAAAAAAGCTAATATAAATATCCAAATATTAAGTGGAGATACCGAAGCCGAATTTATTTATGAAGGTACAAAAGCAGCAGTAAATCTCACTAATGGTACTTTTTTAATTATGGATATTGGTGGCGGTAGTATAGAATTTATACTGTGTAACGAAAGCCAAATATACTGGAAACATAGTTTTAACCTTGGTGCAGCTAGGCTTAAAGAAATTTTTAATAACCAAAGTACATTTACAAATTCGGATATTACAATAATTGAAAACTACCTTTATGATAATTTAACCGAATTATTTGAAGCTTGTAAAATATACAAACCCAATGTTTTGATAGGTACAGCAGGCTCGTTCGAAACCTATTGTGAAGTTATAAACCTAAAAAACGGGCTTGACATTAATCTTGAAAACCAAAAAATTTATGAATTTAATTATAATGAGTTGCAACTATTACTCAATTTTTTTAAAACATCAACCTTGCAGCAACGCATGCATACGCCTGGCTTAATTAATTTTAGAGTAGATATGATAGTTTTTGCATCAATTATTACTTCGTTTGTTTTGCAAAAATTAAACATAAATAAAACAATATTAAGTACTTATGCTCTTAAAGAGGGTGTGTTATTAAGTTGTTAGATTTATTTAACACAATTATAATTTTCTAATTTTCAAATAAAATTATTTAAAAAATGTAGTTTAGGATTTTAGAAATCAACCCCTATCCTATCATGCTATCTGTAAAAAATATTACCAAACAATATGCGCAACATACAGCCTTACATAAGGTAAGTATGGAAGTACAAAGTGGCCAAATATTTGGTTTGCTAGGACCTAATGGAGCAGGCAAAACATCGTTAATTAGAATTATAAACCAAATTACAGCACCCGATGAAGGCGAAATATTATTTAATGGCATAAAACTTAACCAAAGCCATATAAGTAAAATAGGTTACCTGCCCGAAGAGCGTGGATTGTATAAAAAAATGGAAATTGGCGAACAAATGGTTTACCTAGCTAGGTTAAAAGGCCTAACCCGAGCTGATGCTATGCACAAAATAAAATATTGGTTTACCAAAATGGAAATGGAAAACTGGTGGAAAAAAAAGGTTGAAGACCTATCAAAAGGTATGCAGCAAAAAGTGCAGTTTGTGGCAGCGGTAATGCACCAACCCGAATTAATTATTTTAGACGAACCTTTTTCGGGCTTCGACCCTGTAAATGCCGAAATAATTAAAAATGAAATTATTGAGCTAAACCAAAATGGTTCAACAATTATATTTTCGACACACCGCATGGAATCGGTAGAAGCCCTTTGCCAACATATAGTTATACTCAACCTATCGCACAAAATACTTGATGGAAATATTAAAGATATACGCAATAGTTACCGAAATGGCAGTTTTAAAATTGTGTTAGATAATGTATTGGTGGAAACAAATTTTAAAGATTTTACTATCACTAATTTTAATGACTTGGGCAGCAATACAGAATATTATATTAAATTAAACACGGGTTCCACTTTAAACCAAGCACTTACAGATATTATTCCGCTAGCGCAAATAATAAGCGCCCATGAAATAATACCCTCAATTAACGATATTTTTATAGAAAAAGTAAACCCAAAGCCAGCTAGTTATGCGTAAAGTATTTTTAATTATCAGCAGAGAATATTTATCGAGAGTGCAAAAAAAATCGTTTTTATGGATGACTTTTATAGTACCTGCATTAATAATAGCCATGTACGCCATTGTTTTTTTAATTTTTGCTAACGGCGATAGTCAATTAAAACAATTAAAAGTTTTAGATAACAGTGGGATTTTTAAAAACGAATTTAAAAATCAACAAAACCTTCAATTTAACATTATAAACACCAATTTTACTGTCGCTAAAAAAAGTTTAAAAAGCGAAAAAGACATTTTTTTACTATACATTGATAGCAATTTTTTACAAAATGGAAAAGTAGAAGTGTTATCCCAAAATAAACCAAGCCTAAATTTGGTGATGCAAATTGAAAGCCAAATGGAAAATATTTTGCAAAACCGTAGGCTTTTGGCTGCTGGTATTGATACAGCGGTTTTAAACCAAACTAAATTATCAGTTACCATTGGGGCAAAACAAATATCTGATGAAGGTGAAAAAGATACCAGCATTGGGGCAACTGCATTAATTGGATTTATTACATCGTTTTTAATATATATGGCACTGTTTATTTATGGTGCCCAAGTTATGCGTGGCGTTATCGAAGAAAAAACCAATCGTATTGTTGAAGTTATTGTATCATCGGTAAAGCCTTTTCAGTTAATGCTAGGTAAAATATTAGGCATTGGTGCAGTAGGTTTAACACAGTTTTTATTATGGATAGTGCTTTCAACTAGCTTAATGAGTGTGGCAAGCTATGTTTTGGTAAGTGATGGTGGAAATATTAAAGATAAAATCTCCCAAAATACCCAAATAAACAATGGGGTAATACAAAACGAAACAAATCAGAATGATGCTGTTACTGATGTAATGAAAGCTGTAAACACAATCGATTTTGGCTACATTGTAAGTTGTTTTTTATTTTATTTTATTGGAGGATATTTAATATATAGTGCGCTATTTGCTGCAGTAGGTTCGGCAGTTGATAACGAAACCGAAACCCAGCAATTTATGCTGCCTATAACACTGCCGCTAATTTTTACTTTTATTATTGGGATGAATTTAATAGTAAACAACCCCAATAGTCCGCTAGCATTTTGGTTATCTATTATCCCATTTACTTCACCTATTGCCATGATGATACGTATTCCTTTTGGCGTACCTGCTTGGCAACTAGCACTTTCAATAACGTTATTGATTGGTGGTTTTATTTTTACCACTTGGGTAGCATCGCGTATTTACCGTGTAGGTATTTTAATGTATGGAAAAAAAACCAGCTACAAAGAACTGGCAAAATGGTTTTTTTATAAAGAATAATGTATCTAAATGTTACCTTAAATTTTATTTATGGGATTTTACCGAATCTAAAAAAAATAAAAAGCGTACATTAAAAGCATACCATAAATTTTTTAAATATAGTAAATGCTAAAAATTGCTTTCCACCCATTGTATGCCCATCCGCTACCCGATGGGCACCGTTTCCCAATGTTAAAATACGAGTTAATACCCCAACAGTTACTTTTTGAGGGTACTATAAAACCCGAAAATTTATTTAGCCCAGGTATTTTATCCGAAGAAAATATTTTAAACACACATGATATTAATTATTGGCAACATTTAAAAAACATAACATTGTCTTCTAAAGAGCAACGCCGAATAGGTTTCCCCTTATCTGCTAAACTGGTTGAACGAGAAATTACAATCGCACAAGGCACTATCGATGGTGCGCATTATGCCTTACAAAATGGAATTGCATTTAACATCGCTGGTGGTACACACCACGCTGGCAGTAATTGGGGCGAAGGTTTTTGTATGCTTAACGACCAAGCCATAGCCGCAAATTATATGTTAACCAATGGTTTAGCTAAACGAATTTTAATTATAGATTTAGATGTTCATCAAGGCAATGGCACAGCTCAAATATTTAAAAACGAAAATCGCGTGTTTACTTTTTCTATGCATGGCGATAAAAACTTCCCATTTAAAAAAGAAACCTCTAATTTAGATATTGCCCTAGAAGATGGCACAAGCGACGAACAATTTTTAAACAAACTTAACGATGCTTTGCCTTTGATTTTCAAGAAACACCAGCCCGATTTTGTATTTTACTTGGCAGGGGTTGATGTTTTAGCTACCGATAAATTGGGCAAACTAGCTTTAACTCAAAATGGGTGCAAACAACGTGATAAACTAGTTTTAGAAGCCTGTATAAAACACCAATTAGGCGTTCAAGTTAGTATGGGCGGTGGTTATTCGCCAGATATTAAAGTAATTGTTGATGCGCATTGTAATACCTTTAGGGTAGCGGAAAATTTGCTCAGTTAAAAATTGTATTTATTAAATGTTTTTAAAAATTAAAAAAATAAAATCCGCTTCTTACTTTACATATCTTCTATTCAAAATTCCATAAAACCTATCTACCACATCCTGTTTATCAGCCCATTTATTTTTGATAGCATAGTTTTTTTGTAAAAAATTATCCGCACTTTCAAAAGAATCAAAACGATTTAAAATTTCTATTGCTTCGCTATATGCCAAGTTGTACCCATTAAAAAGCTCTTTAATAAAAATCATTTTATCGTTTAGGCTTACCGCCGATTTTATGTCGGCAGTGGCCATATTGCCTAGCCTAGAAGAAATATTTTGTACATTATTTTGGTTAGCTAAAAATTGGTTTAAAGTATTTTTTTTATCGGTTATAACCTCCTTAACCTCATCCTCATCCTCATCCTCAACCTCAACCTCAACCTTAACCTCATCCTCAACCTCAACCTCATCCTCAACCTCAACCTCAACCTTTTGTACTGTAGGAATTATAGATGAATTAACGGCATTCAATTTTGCAAACAAATCTTTTTTCTCTTGTAAAAGTATAGTTTCTTCGTCCGATAACGACCTATCATATATACGTTCAACTTCTATATTTTGTTCAAACTCAAACATCATTTCTTCGGCTTTAGCCGGAATTTCTATTTTCTCAATTACAATTGGTTCAATAATATTGGGCTTTATTTCAATAATTTCAGGTTCAATTATGAGTTGTATATTTTCAGGTATTTCTTCGATTCTAATAGCCTCTTGAACGCCAACATTATCAAAATTTTTTACCGATTGTAATTTTTTTAATATTTCTATATGGTCAATTAAAAAATCGGCATTGGCTGTAAAAAGCTCTAATTCCAATAAATTATAATTTTGAGATTGAAGCAAATATTGATGTTGATCTTTTAAATCATCAATAATTTGCCCTGTTTTTTTTAAAATATCTTCTTGCTTTATCATAATTTAAAATACCAATTATAGTTTGTTGCTAAAATTTAGATTTACAAATAACTAAAATTAATGTGTTCAATTTTAACGAAAAATTTTTGGTTATTACTCATAAATCTCATTTTTTATACAAAAAATGGTCATTTTTATTTAATCTATATCTCTCAAATTTAACTATATTTTATAAAAATTATTATCAAAAAAGTGTATTATAAAAATTATTCCCTTTTTTCTAAAAAATTACCTCTTAGTTTTATATTTGCTATATGAGTAAAAAAAACATTGCACTTATTGCTGGCGGTTACACTGGTGAATATGAAGTTTCATTAAATAGTGCACAAAATATCGAAAACGAGTTAGACAAAAATATTTACCAGGTATTTAAAATTATTATTGATACCCTGCATTGGTACTACATAGATGAACAAAATCAAAAATATGTTATTGATAAAAACAATTTTAGTTTACACTTACCATCAGGGACAATAATTTTCGACGCTGCATTTATAACCATACATGGTTCGCCTGGCGAAGATGGTAAGTTGCAAGGATATTTTGATTTAATTGGCATCCCTTACAATACCTGCGACACCACTACAGCCGCCCTTACCATGAACAAAGCCTACACCAAAAATGTGGTAGTTAATGTAGCTAATTTATTTACAGCCAAATCATTAACACTATTTAAAAATACTACTGAACCTGTACAATTAGTTACCGAAAATTTAAAGTTCCCGCTATTTATTAAACCTAACAATGGTGGAAGTAGCGTAGGTATGAGCAAAGTAAGCCACGCCAACGAGCTTAAAATTGCCTTAGAAAAAGCTTTTAATGAAGATAGCCAAATACTAGTTGAAGAATATATTGAAGGCCGAGAGTTTAGCATTGGCCTAGCTCAATTAGAGAATAAAATTATGGTTTTACCCACTACCGAAATAATTACTTTGAAAGAATTTTTTGATTATGAAGCAAAATATACCCCTGGCATAAGTAAAGAAATTACTCCAGCAGAATTAAGCGAAGTACAACTAAATACCATTAAACAAATAGTTGTTGATGTATATAAAGTTTTAAATTGTAAAGGCATGGTACGTATTGATTTTATTTTGCAACAACAAACGCAAAATTTTTATTTCATCGAAATTAATACTACACCAGGCCAATCGGCCAATAGTTTAATACCACAACAACTAAAAGCAGCAGGTATTAATATTGGTTGGTTTTATGGTAAACTTATTGAAGAAAGTTTGCAATCGAATTAAAAATAAGTTGGTTATAAATATTTTATTTATAACCAACTTATTATACTATTAAAAACGATAATATTAAGTTTATTTATACAGCTATTTTTTTAATAATTTTACCATTTCTCTACTTCCATTGCTATACAAAACTTCTAAAATATACACGCCAGTACTTAAATCGGCAACAGCCAAAACATAATTAGCTTAACCGTAAATTTCATTTCATCATTAAAAATTTTTAAAAAAAATAAAAGGGCTTTTAAATATCATTTAAAAGCCCTTTTATTTTATTGATTATACATTATTGTGCACCATCGGTTTTACCTCTAGCAATAAAATATTCGCCTATTTTCTTTCCCACTTTAGCACCTTCATCACAATCGCTTCTAAAATGTATGCCCGATACAATACGAGATAAAGATGCCTCATTTGCCATTTTGGTATAATCGGCAGCTTTAGCTGGAGTTAAATAACCCAACACAGTTGATGCCGTTGCACTAAATGTGGAATGCCCCGATGTATAAGCTGGGAAATTGGGTACACCTGTAAATGTTTTAATAGTTGATTTAACCTGACACGGGCGGGCATTAAAATAAAAATATTTAGTATCCCAACAAGAAATTGCGGCATCCATCATGGCTAAATTTAATAATGCCATGTTGCGACTCCATTTTACTTCGCTAAGGTTTTGCGCTATAAAACCATCGGCAGCAATTGCATTCCAATGGCCTGGTGGTGTATAAGTACCAACCCCATCGGCCCAAAAATGGGCAATTCTAATATTTTCACGGTCTTGCTTTTGCACATAATCATATACTTCCTGTGTTTCCTTTGCCATTAGTGCGCTGCCTGTTAGTGGCGGTGGCCCAGGACGTAAGGCAATTAAATCGGCTGCGGGCATTAAAATTGGTATTACTTTACCAAAGCCAGGTAACATGGGTGGGCGCTTGGGCAATTCTAAACTTTTCCATGGCATTTCGCCACGGGCTATACAATCTGTTTCAAGTTGTACCCAACTTTCTGGTGTCCCAACGGAAGCACCCGCCTTATCAACCCTAGCTCGGGCAATAAATTTTTGCGCTACTGCTCTACCCAATGCTTCACCAGCAAGCATATCGCTACGTGTAGCTGCCCCAGCTCGCAACATACTTAATTGTTGGTTTGCTGCTTTTTGTTCGATATTGGCAATCTCGGTAGGAAACAATAATTTCATCATTTCGGCGGTTGTACCTGCTAATACTGCAGCCTCCGACGGGTAACTAGGCAAATCGGTTGGGATTACCATTGGGTTAATACCCGTAGTATTTTTATAGGGAGCTAAACGGTTATATATTTTTTTATAATGCCAAGCAACTACCAACGCATCATATTGTGCAGCAGCAATATACGCATAGGCTCTAGCAGCATAAGGTGGGTTAGAGAATGGAAAAAGTGGGTAAGCAAAAGGGTTGGCTCCTTGCGGAATGGGGTACGAACCATCCTCATTTTGGTAAGGGGGTAAGTTGTATTTAGCTACCAGTTCTCGCATAATTTCGTTCCAGCGTAATACTCCACCCGCAGCCCAATAAGTTATTTCTTTTTGTTGGTCTTTGGTTATATTTTGTTGTAAACCTTTAATCTCGTTAAGTTCGGCAATGTAAGTGGGGTTAGTAATAGATAATGGTGCGGGTATTGTTAAACTAGCATCAGCCCCCGAGCTTAATAATATTGTTTTCCAATTGCCAGCGTTTGCATCAATAGTTGTAGGGTTTAAAGCGGCTATGCCTTCGGTTTGTTCAATAATATCTTTTTTGCATGATATAACCGAAAATAAAATAAGCGTATATATAAATGAGTTAAATTTTTTCATCGTTTTAGTTTTTAGATATTAGATTTTTTAAAATTGAAAATATAAAATAAGCCTGCATTAAAATTGGTATTTTGCCCGAAATTTCGACCTGCCACCACATAGTTCGTTCCTCCTAATAAAGTTATAGCAGGCAGTTTGGCTAAATTATATTTTACAAAAGTTCCTATAGTTGTTGCATTCATACGATTGCTAGGGAATGGCATATCGTTACGGCGGATATCAAAACCACCTAAAGAGGTCATATTAGCCACCGAAAACTCAATAATGGTATGTCCGTATCGGTAACCTGTACCGAAATTAAATTGCAACATATCGGGCATAACAACTTGGTTAGATTGTATTAGCCTATCGGTAAAATAGCTGGTTCTATCAATTTCAATATTACTACGACGGATATAACCACTACTTAAGGTTGCAAAAAAACGTTTTACCGAATAATCAGCCGTAAGGCGGCCATTAAAATTAGTACTTCCCATACCAATAGATAAGGGCTGATAATCGGCTACATAATTGCTTAAAGGGCTACTAAAACCTGCACCTAAAAAAACGCCTAAATTACCTGTACCAATTTTTTTTGTTAATGGTTTCCATTTTACAGCAAAGCTAATATCTTGAAACCCATGTAAACCACTTAGTGTACCCGCACTGGAATTGTTTATAATATAAGGTACATTAAATAATACATTTAGATTATTTTTTATCCCATAGTTGCCCATTAATTGGTAAGCATTAGAACTTACTGTACCAATGTTTTCATTATTGCGTTTTAAGGTGCCTTCCCAATAATTTGTCCAACTGCTGTGCGAAAATAAACCTACAACACAAAATTGGTTTTGTTTCATCATTAAGCCATCGGTTTCGGTTTGTGCCTTTACGGCGATGCTAGTAAAATAAAATACAGCAAGCATTAGCAATGGCCTGCCATTAATTTTTATAAAAAATTTCATTAATAATTAAGATTTAAAAAACAGGATGTTTTTTAAAATGAGTTATATCCTGCTTTTATGTGAAAATATTGGTTATACAATTAAAATTGATTAACAATATTTTGGCGGCAGATAAGCGACTTTTTGAGGTTGTAATTTTGGATTAAAATTATGTTGAATTATTTTTTTATCAATTAAACAAATGGGATTTTTAAAACAAAACTCGAATTTTATATAATCATAATCGCTTCCGTTTGCTTTTATTTTAGCAGTAGTTTGTTTGTTATTTTTAGTGTCGCTTGAGGTATTATATACAATCCGTTCAAACTTATTTTCCGCTTTTGTAAGCTTATTTTTATTAACATCGGGCAAGCATAATATGGTAATAAAACCAGGGCTTACCTTACGATAAACATATTTATATACTTGGTTAGCAAAACTTATTTCACCAACTATTCTTTCGTAATTTACCGATGCTTTTGTATATGGTAAAGGGTTGGGGATTTTAATTTCGACTAAGTCATGTATCTCGAACTGTTTATTATCAACCAAAATTACAAACTGCTTATCGGCATTTTTTACAAGCACATAATATACTAGTTTAAAACCCACTAGGTTAAAAACAAATAAAGCTAAAAATATAAATGCTATTATTTTTTTCAAGTCTGTAAATATATTATAAATTTTTGTTCGTTAAAAAATATTTTTTAAAGTCGACAAATTAAATTATCGGCTTTTTGTTTTCTAATAGAAAACATTGTTATCTTTGTTTGCTATTAGAAAACTTTAGCTATTCCAATGTTTAATATCATTAATCGAAAAACACTTTTAGAATACAGTAAAAAATACCCGAATGCTAAAAATGCTTTATCAGAATGGTATTATGAATTTTTGGATTGCGATTTTAAAAGTTTTCAGGAGCTAAAAGCCGTTTATCCAAATGCAAGCTTAGTGAGCGATAACCGTGTTGTAATAAACATAATGGGCAATCATTATCGGTTGGTTGTAAGGGTGTTGTTTTTGTATAAAACTATACAAATTAAATGGTTTGGCACACACAGCGAATATGATAAAATAGATGTTACAAACATAAAATTCAAAAATTAAAATATGGATTTACAAATAATAAAATCTGAAAACGATTATCAAAATTTATTAGGATGGGTTGATAAGCAATTTGATTTAGGTTACGCTCCTGACACTCCCAAAGGCGAAAAATTACAAATCGCTTTGCTTCTTATAAAGCAATATGAGGATGCAAATTACCCTATTCCTTTGCCTAATGCCTTAGCGGTAGTAAAATTAAAAATGGAAGAAAATGGTTTACAAAACAAAGATTTAGTAAACTGGCTTGGTAGTAAAGGTTATGTTTCTGCTATTTTAAGTGGAAAAAAACCGCTCACTTTAAATATTGCTAAGCTTTTACACCAAAAGTTAGGAATACCCGCAGCAGTATTATTAGCTTAGGAAATAAAATTCCTAAACCACATCTAACACTTTTAATAAATATAAATTAGAGTCCTAAAAAAAAGCGGCAATCCCTTACCGCTTTTTTTTAAAATCCTAATAAATTTAAACTTTGGCCACTTGCGGTTTCAAAACTGTAAACTTAGCTTGTGCTAACTCAAACCCGCCATAAAGTAAAGCACCATATACTAAGTTACCTAACAGCAAATTACGCTCGAAAGGTATAGCTGCAATTAAAGATTGATAATAACCAGTAATATCTTTATTATACATTGTACCACCTAACCAAGGTTGTATATCAGTTAGTAACCAATGTACCAAAACCGATGCCAATGCACCAATTAAAACCGTACCTACATTTACTTTTTTAATTTGGCTGCCTATAAATACCATAAAGGCAAAGCTGGCATAAACCCAAAAAAAGCCACCATAAAAAACCGTCCATTGTCCTGTATAGCTATAAGTTACAAAAATATCGGAAATTAATAAAGTTAATAACGGCACCAAGTAGGCTTTGTATTTATCAGTAAAATAAGTTCCACCAAACAATGCAATTGCGCCAATTGGCGTAAAATTACTAAGTACGGTTTGCTCACCTAAATAAATAAAACGTGTTGCCGCAGCGGCAATTATAATAAATAGTAAAACCCAATTGCGTAGGTTTATTTTGTTTAAAGACATATTAAATATTTTAAAATGTAAAGGTATGATTTCTTTAATTAAAAGTTAAGGATAAACCGGCATTAAAATTTGTACCCATGGTGGTATATCCAGCAATGTCGTTAAACTTAGTATCGAATATATTTTTTATATCGGCAAATAAAGTTAACTTATTAATGGGCTTATATTGCAAGTAAGCATCTAGCTTATTAAAAGATTTTAAATCTATACCCACGGTATTAAAAGTATTTACATCAAAATATTTATCGGCCCGCAAGCCTGTGTATTTGTAAAGCAAACTCACATATATTTTTGAATTTATAGTATAGCCTGCATTAGCGCCAAAAGTATTTTTTGGTCGTCTTGATAATGCCGAAATCTCATTGGTATCCGATGTTTTAAGTTTGCCATCGGTGTACGCATAAAAAATATTTAGGTTTATATTTTTAATTATTGTGGTACCCATTTCCAATTCTAAGCCTTTGGTATTTTCTTTATTTTGATTCAAATAACCGAATCCCCCACCCTTTTGCGGCCCAAAATCTATCACATCTACAATTTTTCGGCTATAAAGCGATGTGTTAAAAGTTAATTTATTTTCTAAAAAATTTACATCAAATCCTGTCTCTAAGGTAGTTGAAGATTCGGGTTTTAAGCCCTCAGGGTTTTTATATTCGGATGTTAATTGATATAATGTAGGTACTTTATAAGCCGATGAAGCATTAAAAAAAACTTTTGCTCTTTCAGATAGTATAAACGATGGATTAATAGTGTAATTAAAATTATTGCCAAACTGGCTATGTTTGTTTGCTCTACCACCTAGCTCAAACCTAAAATATTTTCCACCTTTAAAAAATAATGAAGTAAAAATACTGGAAATATTATTTTTTGCCGAATCGGATGAAAGTGTACCAAAAGTGCTTGATTGGTCGGTTTTAGAAAACTTATAATTTAAACCTGATGTAATACTTAAAAATTTATTAAAATCGGCGGTGTAAATTCCTTCGGCATTGGTTATTTTTCCTTGGTTGTGTGTAATTTCGTTTTGATTATCAAACTTATTATCAACATTATTTTGACTTAAATTAAATCTTATCAAACTATTTTGCAATGTGTATTTAGAACCAAAATTAATTAAAAAAGCATTTTTTCGATAAGTATAATCTTTAGCATCTACATAAGCACCACCATCAAGCCCTGCTGTATTATTGTTATAATTTATGGAAGCCAATAATGCCCATTTTTGGGTAATTTGTTGGCTAATATTAAACCCTACCGATTTTTGATTAAAACCGTCTTTATCAAATTTTATAGTATCACCTATTTGAGGTTCGGCAACCGAAAATGATTTAGAATCGAGGTTAGAGATATTTAACGCAATATTGGTTTTACCAATGCTGCCATTTACCCCAGCACCTTGTTTAAATGTTTGATAGCTTCCTGCAGTTTGCAATACATTACCACTAACTTTGCCCGAAGCTTTTTTAGTAATTATATTTATAACTCCTGCAACAGCATCCGAACCATATAAAACCGAATTTCCACCTTTCAATATTTCTATCCGTTCAACTTGGTCAATAGCTATGGCAGCAATATTATACTCGCCAGTAGTACTAGAAGCATCATTTACCGCAATACCGTCAATCAAAATTAACGTGTTGCCAGCCGACGCTCCTCTTAAAAATACCGACATAATATTTCCCGGTTGGGTATTAGCACCCGAAATATTTAATCCAGCAACGGTGTTTAACAATTCGGGCAGAGTTCGACCTTGCGCTCGGCTTATTTCTTCGGCACTAATTACCCTTACTACTTTACCAATATCGGATTGTTTTTTTGGAGAGCGGGTTGCTGTTACTACAACCTCGTTTAAAAATGATGGTTTTTGCGTTTGCGCAAAAGTGGGTGCATTAAAAAATGCCAGTTGTGCAAGCCCTAGGCCTACCGCAACATTAATGTTTTTTCTTTTCATTTTGTTGTGAGTTTTATCTCACAGCAACAGAAAACTGATAAAATTTTGAAATGAAAATACCTAATACAATTTGTACTTGCACTCAAAAGCTTCAATCCGCGAAAGCTGTGAATTATAATATAGTGGCAGGTATTCTGACTTACTCCTTGTTTTTACTGCCTTCCCATTTTGCTTGCGCAATACAGTGACAATTTTGACGAATGAAAAACAATTTAATAGAGCTTACAGCTGCGGGACAGTTCTGGAATTACACCTGATTCCCTTTTAACCCCAATTACAAAATTGGAGACCATTATGGCTCAAAAGTATGAAATTTAATTAAACAGACTAAAAATATTTACACATACCAATAATATTTTAAAATTGGTATGATTATGGATATTTATTTATGATTAAAAAACCTACCAAATGGAAATACCTGTAAACTGGAACTCATTATTGAGATTATGGCTGACTTATATAAAAAAAATTATAATTCTTTCATTTGCATCAATCACAACCTGTATTTTAAAAACAAAAAATAGCATAATTAATAATGAAATTTTAAAAATTAATATAATTTATTTATCAGTATCGTTTAGTATTATTCTATTTTTAGTATTTGTACAATTTTTTAATGTAAACAATGTAATTAAAATTATAGTTGGATTTACAGTGTTGCTAGGAAACCTTTGGGTGCTAAAAAAAAACAATTTGTAAATTAATTATACCGAGTATTTCTGTATTATTTCATTATTTATTGTTACGGCTTTTCCAGTTTTAATATCAATCATCACAAATTCGAAATAACCGTCGGCATTTATTTTTTTTGTTTTTTGGTTGGTAATTTCAAACATTATACGGCAACCAGTTTTGTGAATATCGGTTATTCCAGTTTTAACCATAAAAATATCAGATAATATTAAAGGGCGTTTAAAATTAACTTTAGCAATTTTTACTACCCAACCATAACCCATTGTTAAAAACTCAATCATTGACATTCCATAATTTACTTCCATTTGTTCGTACCTAGCAGCAAGCACATAATCTAAATATTTACTGCTATGTACATGGTTAAACATATCAATATCATCAGGTCTTACTTTATGTTGCGAGGTAAAATGTGAAAAATTTTGGTTTATCATTTTTATTTTAAGATAGTAACAAATATAGGTTTAGATATTTTATTGTGAAACAATAAATTTTAGAAAATTGTATATATCTATCGTTTATTAAAAATCGCTTTGGTTTTTTAAATATTAAAGATTACATTTGCAAATATTCACAAAATTATAAACACTTTAGTATTATTCAGGTAATGTATTTAAGTACAGAAAAAAAACAAGAAATTTTTAAACTTCACGGCGAAGTTGAAACCAACACAGGATCGGCAGAAGGACAAGTAGCCCTATTTACCTACCGCATTGCGCACTTAACAGGGCACTTGAAAAAGAATAGAAAAGATTTTTCAACCCAATTATCTTTACAAAAATTAGTAGGTAAACGAAGAGCTTTACTGGCTTATTTATTCAAAAAAGATATAACTAGGTACCGTAATATTATTAAAGCATTAGGTTTAAGAGATATTATAAAATCTATATAATTAGATAAATAATCGTAATTAAAAGCCCATTACTTAATTGTAATGGGCTTTTTTGTTTTTAAAAAAAATATAATTAAAAAAACAAAAATTAATTTATAAACTATCAACTCTAAGAGTTGTTGTTAATAAAAACAATTTGTTAATAAATTAATAATCTGAAAATTATAAAATAAAGAAACACAATAGTTTATATTTATAGAAATTGTAAACCCTTCACAAAATTATATTTTTATGATATGGAGAAAATTTAGCGGAGAAATAATAAACACTCCCATTATAGCCGAGGTTGAAGAAACCATCGAAAAAGAAACCCTTGCAGGTAATAAACTTAAAGTTTGTATTGGTACCGATTCGCAGGTAAAAGGTATAGTTACCGATTTTGCTACGGTAATTGTTTTTTTAAGAGAAAAAAAAGGTGGTTTTATGTACATTCATCAAGAACGTACATCGCAAAAAATGAGTATTAAAGAGCGTATGCTTTCAGAAGTGCAAAAATCTATTGAATGTGCATACTCACTTTGCGATTTATTAGATTTATACGATGTGGATTTAGAAGTACATGCAGATATCAATACCAACCCTATGTTTAAATCTAACGCTGCCTTACACGAAGCTATGGGTTATATATTAAGTATGGGTTTTGTATTTAAGGCTAAGCCCGAGGCTTTTGCTAGCTCGTATTGTGCAAATAAAATAGTTCAATAAAAAAGGCTTTTCATTTTGAAAAGCCTTTTTTATATTATCTAATGTTTTGATGTATTTTATATGGATATAAATTCTTCTTTACTCATAACCGAACCTTGAGAATACTTTTCGTTATGTTGCGATTGGTCTAAACCCAACTCTTCATCTTCTGACGAAACCCTAATAGGATCAATGATATTAATTACTTTAAATATAATAAAGGAAACTACAAAACTGTAAGTAACTGCAATACCCAATGTTTTAAGTTGAACAATAAAAAAATCTACATTACCGTAAAACAAACCATCGTTTCCTGCACCGTTAACTAATTTAGTGGCAAACAAACCTGTCATAATTACACCTACCATACCACCTAAACCATGGCATGGAAAAACATCTAAAGTATCATCTAATCTAGTTTTGTGTTTTAAACTAACTGCTAAATTTGATATAAGAGCAGCTACAACGCCAATAAAAATACTTTGAGGTATTGCAACAAAACCAGCAGCTGGGGTTATAGCTACCAAACCTACAACTGCACCTATACAAAAACCAATAACCGAAGGTTTTTTACCTCGCAAAACATCAAAAAACATCCACGATAAACCAGCAGCTGCGGCTGCAGTATTGGTAGTTGCAAACGCCGAAGCAGCTAAACCATTAGCTCCTAAAGCCGAGCCAGCATTGAAACCAAACCAACCAAACCATAATAAACCAGTACCTATTAATACATAAGGGATATTTGATGGTGGTATTTCTCTGTTCTCAATATGTACTTTACGTCGTTTTAAAACCAGTGCGCCAGCCAATGCTGCCATACCAGCCGATATATGTACAACTGTACCACCAGCAAAATCTAAAGCACCCATTTTAAATAAGAAACCTTCGGGATGCCAGGTCCAATGTGCTAAAGGTGCATATACCAATAAACTAAAAAATACGATAAACAAAATGTAGGAAGTAAATTTTATACGCTCGGCCACGGCACCAACTACTAAACCGGGTGTAATAATGGCAAACATCAATTGAAACATCGAAAATAAAGTACGTGGAATGGTGGGTGCCAAACTCCAAGGTTCGGCAGACGCTACATCTTTAAAAAATAAATGTGTTAATGGATTACCTATAAATCCATGTATGGATTCACCAAAACAAAGACTGTAACCAACAATTACCCACAACACGCTTACTACTCCTGCAGCAGCAACACTTTTAATCATTGTTGATATTACATTTTTACGGTGTACCATGCCACCATAAAAAAAGGCTAACCCCGGTGTCATTATAAAAACCAATGCCGTTGCTATCAATATCCAGGTTACATCTGCTGGGTTGTATTTAGTTTCATCGGCAAAATTAGGTAATGTGGGTACAAAGATTGCAAAAACAGCAATAATTACTAATAATCCAAAAGGAATAATTCTTTTTAAGGAAAGTGTGTTCATTTTTTAGTTTTTTAGTTAAAATTTAATAATAATTTAATAAAAGTATAATAAAATATTAATAAAAAGAAAAATTATATGATAAAAGTAATATAATACCTTAATTATTCAAAATATTTTTATAAAAGTAGGATTATTATTGAAATAATTATAAATATTTTAGTAAAAACAAAAATTAAAATATTTTTGTTTAACCATTATGAAAACTTATACTAAACTGTTTGAACAAAAATTGCCAATTAGCCTTCCCGAGGCGTGGGATTTTTTTTCATCACCTTTAAACCTATCTAAAATTACCCCAAAATCAATGAACTTTGTGATTACATCCGATTATACCGAACATACCAAAATGTATGAAGGCATGATAATTACCTACAAGGTTTCGCCATTACTGGGAATAAAAATGGATTGGATGACAGAAATTACGCATGTTAAAGAGGGCGAGTATTTTATTGATGAACAACGTTTTGGCCCATTTGCATTTTGGCATCACGAGCATCATTTTAAAGCAATAGAAGGTGGTGTTTTAATGTCGGATAAGCTTATTTATGGTGTACCTTTCGGAATATTTGGCCAAATAGCTAATGCTTTAGTAGTAGAAAAACAAACAAACGATATTTTTAACCACCGAGAAAAAGCAGTTGAAGAAATGTTTGGCGTATTACGCTAAGATTTACAAAAAATATATAAACACAAAAAAACCCGCTTTTAAAAAAGCGGGTTTTTTTGGTATTAAATGATATTGTTAATTAAATATGTAACGGATACCGAATTGTGCTTGCCACAAGTTATTGGTATTTATCCTATATGATGAAGTAATAGGTATTTGATTTGCGTTGTCTGAAAATGGAAAACTAAATCCTGGTTTACCAAGGTTAGCGTTACCTGCTGCAACAACTAATTGTGGATTTGCTGTATTAGGACCTGTACCTACTAAACCTTTATAAGATAATGGTTGGTTAGCTCCAATGGCAATTGATTGCGCTAAGCCCCAATTAGAATTTAATAAATTACCTACGTTGATAATATCGGCTGTAAAACGTAAAGTTTGACGTTTACCTGCAACTTTCAAATAAAAATCTTGAGTTAAATTTAAGTTAAATAAATTTAAGTAAGGTAATAATGCTGCACCTCGTTCCACAACTTTACCACGGTTTTTTGATAAATAAGGGTCTTGTGTAATAAACGCATCTAATTGACTCCAAATTTGTGCAGGGGTTCTTAAATCTGCAGCATTATCTCTTATCAAAACAATGTCATTGATATCTATTGGTACATACATTAAATCGTTACCCGAGATACCATCGTTATTTATATCGCCTCTATAAGCTAAAGAATAATTACCATTTGGTGCAGATTCAAACGTTACACCTATTGAAGTAGCAAAGTTCTTGGCGTACTCTTTTCTGTATGATACATAACTTATTACACGGTTAGGTTGGTAAAAATTTGCAAAACCTAAGTCGTTTGCATTAGGATCTCCTTGTACTTGACGGTCTCTCCATATTGATTGTGCAATTGAGCCACCGTCATTAACAGATCTTGATTTACCGTAAGTGTAAGCAACGCTAGCCATAAAGCCGTTGTCGAATTGTTTTTGCAACTGGCCAGTTACAAAATAAGAATATCCTTTGTTTGTATTTCTAAATAAAATAGCATCCGAAATATCTGGATTTGCTAATGTTGCACCACCCGCCCCTGTATAAATTCTATTGGCAGTATATCTTAACCTATCATCAGAACCAACCAAAGGTGTACCCGTTGTTGGTATATTAACATTTTGAAAAAGCACCGCATTAATATCTTTGGTATAAACAGCTTCTAAAGTTCCAGTTATGCCATAAGGTAATTTTTGATCAACTGCACCATTAAGTCTAAATACTTGAGGTAATTTAAAATTAGGGTCGGTTACAGCTACGTTATATCTAGTATTAGGTGCTGCTCCAACTGGGCGGTTAGCATCAACATCTGGATTAAAAATCAATTGATTTCTATTAGGGTTACCAACTGGGGCATTTGTTTGATTAAAATCAACCGATCCGAAAAGCATACCGTTATTTGAAGCTTGGTTAGATAACCATACAAACGGTACTTGACCTGTAAATATACCTGCACCACCTCGTATTTGGGTTTCACCTTCTCCATTTACATTGTAGTTTAAACCTATCCTTGGTGAAAATAATATTTTAGCAGTTGGAAATTTAGAAACATCAATTTTAACACCGTCTCTAAATGTTAATGCTTCTAAATTTGAATTACTTTGTAATTTACCAGGCAATTCATTATAATCAGCTCTAATACCGACAGTCATTTTAAAGTTATTAGTTACACTCCATTTGTCTTGAACATATAAACTATATTGATTAGCTCTCAATTTAGCGAATGGAAAACTACCATCAGGCAGTGCAGAATAACGTAGTTGATACCTTGTTGCGTTTGCTAAAGGTAAATCTCCTGGAGCTGGATTAGCCGAAGCATAAAAATCAGCTAAGCTATTAAAGTTATAATTACCGTAATATGTAGGAGCAAAACCATTTGTAAAACTATTAATTTGGTTATTTGTTCCTATAGTAATTTCGTGTTTACCCGCGTAAATACTAAAATCATTTGTAAATTGAAATGTATTTGTAGATAATACGTTGTTGGCCGTAAAAGGCTCATAACCAAATGAAGTTAATGAACCACCAATTCCATTTCCTATATCAACCATTGGGAACAAACCACTGGCTCTTGTATCTCTAAAATCCCTTAATGCAGAATAACCTACCGAAAGTTTATTAGAAAATTTATTGCCAAATCTTGAATTTAATTCAACAATACCAATATTAAAATTATTGTTAATAACATAACCAGCACCACTAAAAGGTAAGGTAGTTAAACTTGGTTGACGTGAGCCGTTATTAATAGCACCAGAATTACTTGGTGGTATCTCCCTTGCCGACTTTAAATAAAAATATTTAGCACTTAAAGTGTGGTTTTTGTTAATATTCCAATCCAACTTAAATGCCATTTTATCGCTTTGAGTTTTGTTATTATATCCTTGATAATCGCCTGGATTATAGCCATATTTAGTATTTAAAAAACTTTTTAAACCATCTAATTCTGCCGCTGAAGCTTGTGAAACATTACCACCTGGTGTACTTGTTGGTGTTGCCGCTGTAAATAATGTCCCTGGTTGTTCTAACCTTTCTTGTTCGGCTGATAAAAAGAAGAATAATTTATCTTTAATAATTGGACCACCAACGGCTACACCTCTGGTATTGTAACTAAAATCTTGCTTTATGTTTGTAAACGGACCGGCTTCTAAACCAATCATAGCAGGGTTTCTAAAAAAGAAATATCCTGTCCCTTTAATTTCATTAGTTCCCGATTTGGTAACTGTATTTACACCAGCACCTGTAAAAAATCCTTGGCGTACATCATAAGGGGCAATATCAACTTGAATTTGTTCTATTGCATCAAGAGATATTGGTTGTGAATTAGTTTGACCACCCAGTGAACCTGATAATCCAAATGAATTATTAAACAAAGCACCATCAACCGTTAGGTTGTTATAGCTTTGACTTCTACCTCCAAACGAATTTCCATTTGCAGAGGGAGTTAGTTTAGTAAAATCGCTTAAAGAACGTCCTATTGTTGGCAAAGCTTCAATTTGCGCTCTAGTTACTGTTTCTCTAGCACCTGTACGATTGCTATTAATAATTTTGTTTTGCGAGCTTTTAATTACTACTTCACCTAATGAAACTGTTGAATTAGATAATTTTGTATTAACTGTGTACTCTTGACCTAAGTTTAAATTAATATCGTTTACGATATAATCCGTAGCACCTACAAACGAAACTTTAACAGTATAAGGTCCACCTATACGCATGTTGGGTAAATTAAAGCGGCCATCGGCTCGTGTTTGAGTACTGTATTTAGTACCTGATGGCAGGTGTGTAGCAACAACGCTTGCACCTGCAGTAGTTTGCCCATTACCTTCGGTAACTACACCGCTCATTGAGCCAGTAGTTACACCTTGTGAAAAAACTAAAACTGCCGAAAATAAGGGCAGTAAAATCAATAATTTTTTTGTAAAATTCTTAGTCATAAAATTTATTTGTTAGTGTATCACAAAGGTAAACAGCTAGTTTGAATCAATCGAATTCTAATATTAAATTAATGTTAAATAACAGTAATCCAATAAATAAATATTTACATGCTAAAATCTTAACTAACTTACTAAATATCATTAGTTTTAAAAATAAAAATTAATTAAAATTTATGAAATACAAAACAAAATGCTTAAAAATACAAATATTTATCAATAAATACCTTAAACTGTTAACATAATTTTAATATTACAATTCACAATTACCTTCAAGTTTTGCAGTATATTTGTTTTCATACAACAATAAATTTTATGATTAATAGAAGATCTTTTATAACAAAAAGCGTAGGAACTATTGCTGCTTTAAGTGTTTTACCTACCATAGATTTATTGGGTAAGCAAACTACCTTTCAACCTACCAAACCTGCAATTGTCAAACTACGTTTTGCATTGGTATCTGATGGGCATTACGGGCAAAAGGATACGCCTTACATCGAAAATTTTAATAATATGTTGGGTTGGATAAATCAAGAATATAAAAACAATGGTTTAGATTTTGTGATTGTAAATGGAGATATTGTTCACGACCGACCTGATTTGCTTTCGGAAGTAAACCAAAAATATTTTTCGAAATTTAAAATGCCTTATTATGCGATACCTGGCAACCACGATTTTGCAGATGCAAGCGTGTGGAAATCGGTTTTTGGTTATGAGGATACTTATACTTTTGAAAAAAAAGGAATTGCTTTTATAACCGCCAATACATCTAACCCTAAAGGCGAGTTTTTATGTCCTGATAATGCCTACTTAAAAAGAGAATTGGAAACACATAAAAATAAGGCCATTGTTTTCGTAGTCCTTCACATCCCTCCTACCAAATGGCTAAAAGAGGAGTTTTATAATGCAGAGTGTGAAGAAACTTTAAATTTATTACACAGTTATCCTAATGTAAAGGCAGCCTTTCATGGCCACGACCATAGTGTTGACGGGGTACGTTACACCAATAAATTTCCTCATTTTTTTGATGCGCACTTTGGTGGTAATTGGGGGACTACCTATAAAGGCTACCGAATTGTAGAAATATCAAACGATAATAAAATTAAAACTTATCAAATAAATGCAAGTAATAATCCGGTTTTAAATAGCAATAGTTTGTAGTTGGGAGGTTATATTGAGGATGAGGATGAGGTTGAGGATGAGGATGAGGGCGAGGATGAGGTTGAGGATGAGGTTGAAGTAGCAATCGGGCTTTTCATTCCCTATTTGATAGTTTTTTGAAGCGAAATAATTTTAATTTAGTCATTTTACAAAAACCCTTAGCCCAGCATTAATAAATCGCTAGCATTTTATATCTTCCTTTTGGTAGGCCATTATCTAAAAATTTCAAAATAATTACTTAAGGAAAATGATGTAATTCGTCATATAATATTCTTCTTATTTAAAAATTATGAAAATTGGTAATTTTTAAGACTTTATTTTTACAGATGAAAAATTATTGGGAACACTTCTATTTAAAACCTATTTTTAACTACTTTTGAAATCTTTTTAAATTATATAAAACACATATGAATTACGATGTTATTATTATAGGTACTGGTCCAGGTGGATACGTAGCTGCTATACGAGCTGCTCAATTAGGTTTAAAAACAGCAGTTGTTGAAAAAGAAGCATTAGGAGGTATTTGTTTAAACTGGGGATGTATCCCAACTAAAGCTTTGTTAAAAAGTGCTCAAGTATTTGAATACATTAATCATGCGGCCGATTATGGTATAAAGGTTCAAGATGCCGAAATTGATTTTGATGCAGTAATAAAACGCAGCAGAGGTGTAGCCGATGGCATGAGCAAAGGCATTCAATTTTTGATGAAGAAAAACAAAATTGATGTTTTAATGGGTTTTGGAAAAATTAAAACTGGAGGTAAAGTAGAAGTTAAAGCTGCCGATGGCAGTACTAAAGAATATACTGCAAAACACACCATACTTGCAACTGGCGGCCGCCCCCGGGAATTACCCAACTTAAAAATTGATGGTATAAAAGTGATAGAATACCGTAAAGCGATGACTTTACCAACGTTACCCAAATCATTGGTAGTGGTAGGTTCGGGAGCTATTGGTGTTGAGTTTGCCTATTTTTATGCAACCATGGGCACCAAAGTTACTATTGTGGAGTTTATGGATAATATTGTACCTGTTGAGGATGAAGACGTATCGAAACAATTATTACGTTCATTTAAAAAAATGGGTATAGAAATTATGACTAAAGCGAGCGTTGAAAGTGTTGATGCAAGTGGCGATAATTGTAAAATATCGGTTAAAACCGGAAAAGGAAACATTATTTTAGAAGCCGAAATAGTACTATCGGCGGTGGGTGTAGCCACTAATTTAGAAGGTATTGGCTTAGAAGAAGTAGGCGTAAAAACCGATAAAGGCAAAGTGTTAGTTAACGAATTTTATAAAACAAATATTGAAGGTGTTTATGCCATAGGCGATATTGTTGCTGGTCAATCATTAGCGCATGTAGCTAGTGCCGAGGGCATTATATGTGTCGAAAAAATTGCTGGCCACCACCCCGAGCCATTAAACTATAACAATATTCCTGGCTGTACTTATTGTTCGCCCGAAATTGCTTCAGTTGGTTATACCGAAAAGAAAGCCATAGAAGCTGGGTACGAAATTAAAGTAGGAAAATTCCCATTCTCGGCATCGGGAAAAGCAAGTGCCGCTGGTGTAAAAGATGGTTTTGTAAAAATGATTTATGACGCAAAATATGGCGAACTGCTTGGTGCACACATGATTGGTGCTAACGTTACTGAAATGATTGCCGAAATTGTTGTTGCCCGCAAGCTAGAAACCACAGGCAACGAAATGTTAAAAGCAGTACACCCTCACCCAACCATGAGCGAAGCAATTATGGAAGCTACTGCCGATGCGTATGGAGAGGTGATACATTTGTAGGATTGTTGAGTAGGTAATGGTTAATAGTTAGTGGATATTGGTTAGTTTAAATGTTAATAGTTAGTTGGGAGTTGAAGGGTTAGTTTAGTGGTTGGTGGGTAATCCCGAATTGTAGTTTGAATATAAATTATGTTAAATCTTTCGCACAAAAACTTAGAGGTTTATAAATTCGCTATTTTGCTTACTAAAGAGATTACCATCTTACAACTAAATTTCCATCAGATGAAAAATACATTTTAAGTTCACAATTAAAAAGAGCTGCTATTTCAGTTGGTTCTAATATCGCCGAAGGTGCTTCCCGAAAATCGGACTTAGAAAAGAAAAGATTTCTTGAAATAAGTAGAAGCTCGTTAGTTGAAATTGATACCCAAATTGAAATAGCTATTACTTTGAATTTTATTTCTAAAACAAATATTTCAACTATCGAACCCTTAATAATATCTATTTTTAAAATGTTAACTGGGCTAATAAACAAAACAAAACAACCACCTACAAATTAAAACCTATAACCCATTAACTTATATCTACTCGCAACTAACCACTACCAACTACCGACAATCCACTCCCAAAAAAATGATTCTCCACCCCATAAACACTGGCTTTTTTAAACTTGACGGCGGTGCTATGTTTGGTGTAGTACCAAAAGTTATTTGGAATAAAACCAACCCAGCCGACGAGAATAATTTATGTACTTGGGCTATGCGGTGTTTGTTAATTGAAGATGGCAAACGACTAATTTTAGTTGATACGGGTATTGGCGACAAACAGGATGCTAAGTTTCTAAATCATTTTTACCTTCATGGGAATGATACTTTAGAAAAATATTTGAAAAATTTGGGCTTTAACCGAGATGATATTACCGATGTTTTTTTAACCCATTTACACTTCGATCATTGTGGTGGTGCTGTTATCCGCGAAAGCGAAAAACTTATACCTGCATTTAAGAATGCCATTTATTGGACAAATTTAAAACATTGGGATTGGGCCTTGTATCCCAACGATCGTGAAAAAGCCTCCTTTTTAAAGGAAAATATTTTACCTATTGAAGAAAGCGGGCAGTTAAAGTTTTTTCCACCAAATGAAGGATCAAGTTTATATGAAAATATTAATATTCGATTTGCTTACGGCCATACAGACGCCATGATGCTGCCACAAATTAATTATAAAGGTAAAATATTGGTATATGTGGCCGATTTGTTGCCATCGGTGGGGCATATTCCCCTACCCTATGTGATGGCTTACGATATGTTTCCATTACAAACATTGATAGAAAAAAAGAAGTTTTTGGATGAGGCCTGTGCCAATAATTATATTCTAATGCTAGAACATGATGCAATAAACGAATGTTGTACTTTAAAAATGACTGATAAAGGTATAAGATTGGATGAGTGTTTTAAATTGTCTGATATTTAGGCTTTATTTACTATATTATATAGTTATCAATGTTTTACATTTAATTTTTCATACACAGGCAAACATTAATTAGCATTGCAATTAGGGAAAATAAATTAGGAATTTACTAAAAACAATGAACAGGTTACAACCATATCAAATAAAACAATTAATTTTTGGTGGCGAAGGGGTGTGCGTTGATTTTAAAAAAACAATAACTTCTTGTGAAAAAATTGCCAAAACAATGGTATCTTTTGCCAACAATAAAGGTGGGCGCTTACTTATAGGCGTTGCCGATGACAAAAATATTAAAGGAGTAAAAAACGAAGACGAAGAAAAATACATGATTGAAAGAGCGGCTTCTTTATTTGCAAAGCCAATGCTTGAACCTGTATTCGAAGAAATATATATCGACGATAAGCTCGTACTGGTAGTAAACATTAACGAAAGTGATATAAAACCTCATTATGCTTTTGGTGAAGATAAAAGATGGTGGGTATATGTGCGGGTAAAAGATAAAAGTATATTAGCCAGCAAACTTGTAGTTGATGTATTGCACCAAGCAAACAGTATTTCTACTGGTGTGCTTATTACCTATACCGAAAATGAAAAAACACTTTTTAATTATTTGGAGGTAAACCAAAAAATTACTTTAAAAGAGTTTGCTATCTTACTAAAAAAATCGAGAAGATATGCGGGTAAAATTTTAGTACCCCTCATATTATCAGGTGTAATAAAAGTACATACCGAACTTAATGAAGAATATTATTTGGCTGTTTAAGTATCAAAAAAACAATGTTAAAATCGTTTTTAAAAACCTATAAACCTTACTATAAAAGCAATTTAAACTTAGCCATTCCAGTTGTTATATCGCAATTAGGACATACTTTAGTGCATACGGCCGATAGTATAATTGTAGGCCAATATGCTGGCACTGTTGCATTGGCTGCTGTAAGTTTGGTAAATAGTGTTTTTATGGTAGTTATGATGATTGGTATTGGTATTTCGTACGGATTAACGCCTTTAATAGCACAAGAAAACGGAAAAAAAAATTATCCAGAATGTGGCAAACTGCTACTAAACAGCTTGTTTATCAACGTATTATTTGGAATTTCGTTATATATTGTAATGTATTTTGGGTCGGTTTATGCGCTCGATCATTTGCACCAGCAACCCGAAGTAGTTGCGCAAGCAAAACCGTACTTAGCTTTACTATCCATATCTATTATCCCATTAATGGTATTTTTAAGTTTTAAGCAATTTGCCGAAGGCTTGGGTTTTACCAAACAAGCAATGATAATTACCATTTTAGGCAACATTATAAATGTTATAATAGGCATAACTTTGGTAAAAGGTTTATTTGGTATCCCACCTTTTGGTATTACGGGGGTTGGCTATAGTACCTTAATAGATAGATGCTTAATGGCCGTGGTAATGTATATTTATGTTGTAAAATCACATCATTTTAAATTATATATTAGCGAATTTTTTGCTTTTCAGCTTAATAGGTTTCGTATAAAGCGGATTTTAAAATTAGGCGCACCTACTGCCATGCAATATGCTTTTGAAGTTAGTGCTTTTAGTGGCGCAGCTATTATGATAGGCACTTTGGGTGCAGTAGAGCAAGCTGCACACCAAGTAGCATTAAACTTAGCATCAACAACTTATATGATGGCAAGTGGTATTGCAGCTGCGGCAACTATTAAAATAGGCAATAGTTATGGTGCCAAAAACTTTAATAAATTACGATTATCAGCTATAAGCAGTTACCATATTGTTTTGGTATTTATGGGAATTATGGCTTTACTATTTGTATTATTAAACCAATACTTGCCTAGGGTATTTAGTAAAGATATATTGGTAATAAATATTGCTGCTTCCCTATTATTAATAGCAGCCGTATTTCAATTATTTGATGGTGCACAAGTAGTAGGCTTGGGTATTTTACGAGGCATGGGCGATGTAAACATACCTACTTTTATTACTTTTTTATCCTACTGGATATTAGGTTTACCTGTGGGATATTGGCTAGGAATAGAATTAAAAATGGGTGTTTATGGGGTATGGATTGGGTTAAGCTCTGGCTTATTAGCTACTTCTATATTATTATATTACAGGTTTAATACGATTAGTAAAAGTATTTTAAAAGCATAGTTAATTATATTTTGTATACAAACAACATTTTATTTCTAACACTTTATGAAAACTTATGAGTAAAATCAAAAACTTGATACTTTAGCATTTTTATCTAAATTTAAAATGTATATGACCATCAAAAACAATACAAAAACTATTAAAGCTTGGGCAATGTTTGATTGGGCAAACTCAGCGTATAGCCTAGTAATAACCTCCACAATTTTCCCTGCTTACTATACTGCAATTACCACAACCACCATCGAAAACCAAACCAACGACAAAGTGTTTTTTTTTGGATTACAGTTTGTGAATACGGCATTATCTAACTACGTATTGGCTGCAGCATATTTTATTATTGCGCTTATTACCCCAATACTTACTGCCACAGCCGATTATCGAGGCAATAAAAAAGTATTTATGAAAGCTTTTACTTGGCTTGGGGCATTAGCATGTATGGGATTATTTTTTTTTAAAATAAACACCTTAGAGTTAGGTTTAATATTGTTCGGTCTTGCGGCTATTGGCTATTGTGGTGGCGTTGTTTTTAGCAATTCGTATTTACCCGAAATAGCCAGTCCCGATAAGCAAGATGGCGTAAGTGCAAAAGGATTTGCTTATGGATACTTTGGCAGCGTATTATTACAAATTATCTGTTTTGTATTTGTATTTAACAATCAGTGGTTTGATGACAAAAGCTTTCCCGTAAGGCTTTCATTTTTATTGGTTGGTATATGGTGGATAGGTTTTGCCTACATCCCTTTTTTAGTTTTACCCAAAGGAAGCCCCAACTTTAATAAACTGGAAACAAATAAGATAGGAAGTGGCTTTGGCGAGTTAAAAAAAGTATGGCAGCAAATTAAAAACATGACGGTAGTAAAAAAATACTTGAGCGCATTTTTCTTTTACTCCATGGGCGTACAAACTGTTATGTTGGTTGCCACCAATTTTGGCGCAAAAATATTAATGTTAAGCTCCTCAAAACTAATAATTACCATTTTAATCATTCAGCTTGTTGCAATACTTGGTGCAGCATTAATGTCTAAGTTATCAGCTATTTATGGAAATATTAACGTACTAATCTTTGTACTAACTATTTGGATGGTTGTATGCGTAACTGCATATTTTATAAAAAACGAATACCAATTTTATTCTTTGGCAGCTATAGTTGGTTTAATTATGGGAGGCATACAGTCGCTTTCACGTTCTACTTTTTCAAAATATTTGCCCATAGATATACCCAATACGGCATCGTTTTTTAGTTTTTATGATGTTACCGAAAAATTAGCCATTGTTGCTGGTTTATTTAGTTTTGGTTTAATTGAAGAACTTACTGGCAATATGCGCAACTCCACACTATTTTTAGTAGTATTCTTTTTGGTAGGAATAATATTGTTATTTTCGGTATTGAGGGAAGAGGGAAAGAGGGTAGAATTGAAACAATTTCATTATTAAATTCCTATGATATTTAATTAAACATCTTTTAAATAGTTATTAAACACCTAAAAAACATCCATTTTAAAAAACATCCCATGAAAGTAGAATTATTTATACCCTGTTTTGTTGATCAAATTTATCCAGCCACAGCTGCCAATACATTAAAATTATTGCAAAAAGCTGGTTGCGAGGTAATATATAATCCATTACAAACCTGTTGTGGACAACCTGCTTATAATGCAGGTTATTGGGACGAAGCAAAAAAAACAGGTAGCAAATTTTTGAACGATTTTTCGGAACATAATTACATTGTTTCGCCCTCTGCTTCGTGTACAGGTATGGTTAAAAATTCATATAACGATTTGTTTACCAATACCACTATCCATAATAGATGCAAAAATATTCAAAGCCATATTCACGAACTTTCCGATTTTTTAGTCAATGTTTTACAAAAAGATTATTTTGGTGCCGAATTGGAATGTAGAGCTGTTTACCACGACAGTTGTAGTGCTTTACGCGAGTGTAAAATAAAAGCCGAGCCAAGGCAATTGTTGTCAAAAGTAGTAGGTTTAGAATTAGTTGAAATGCCCGAAGGCGATGTTTGCTGTGGTTTTGGTGGCACATTTGCCGTAAAGTTTAGCGGCATTTCAAGTGCTATGGCACAGCAAAAGGTAGATAATGCCTTATCGGTTAAGGCCGAATACATTATTAGTACCGACGCTTCATGCTTAATGCAGTTACAAGCCTATATAGACAAACACAAAATACCACTTAAAACAATGCACTTGGCCGACGTTTTAACAACCGGTTGGGGCAACGTTTAAACTATGGTGCTAAGCGAGTTATCTTCCAACTTCCATCTTTTTGATGACTATATACCAAGCGATCGTGTAAACGGTTTCTCCTGCCCTGCCAAAATTCAATTTTATTTGGTATTACCCTAAAACCACCCCAGTTTTCGGGTTTCGGAATCTCTATATCAGCATATTGCTTTTCGAGTTTTTGCAACCTATTTTCTAAAAATTTTCTATCAGGAATTTCAGAGCTTTGCGGCGAAACTATTGCACCTAATTTACTACCCAATGGCCTAGTTTTAAAATAAGCTATCGATTGTTGTTCGCTAACTCGCTCTACCACACCCTCTATTCTTACCTGTCGTTCTACATCGCCCCAAAAAAACACCAAAGCAGCATAAGGGTTTTCTAGCAAAGCATTGCCTTTTTGGCTATCGTAATTACTATAAAAAACAAAACCTTGGGTATCAAATTCTTTCAACAAAACAATGCGGGCTTGTGGCACACCATTAGGGCTGGCTGTTGCCAATGTCATTGCGTTAGGCTCTAAAATTTGCGCATCTATGGCTTGTTTAAACCATTTTTCGAACTGAATTATCGGATTTTCTTCAATATCGGTTTCAAGCAAAGTTGCTGCTTTATAATCTAACCTTAAATTTTGAACAGTAGCTTTATCTAACATATTTATATCTTTTGGCTTTCGCTGATTTTAATGTAACCTATTTCGAAGGCTCAGGTTTTACACCTCGTTTAAAAATGATTAATCCGTTTAAAAAATTTCTCAGAATTTGGTCGCCACAGGGCTTAAAATTTGGGTGATCATCGGCCCTAAACAAAGCACCCAGTTCGGTTGCTGTTATTCTAAAATCAACCAAAGCTAAAATCTCAATTATTTCGTCGTTGCGTAAATGCAGGGCTACACGCAATTTTTTAAGTATATCGTTATTGCTCATATATTATTTTGTTATTTGTAAACAATGATGTAAAAGCTTAGTTTAACATTAGTGTTTAACAATTAGTTTTTTCTTTTTAATAATTTTTTCTTCGGGGATTTTGGCAGTCAAAGTATCCAATACTTGTTTATACATTTCATTTAATCCATTAGGCTCAAAATAATAATACTTTAAACTATTGGTAAATTTTGCCGAGTCGATACTATACTTTTTAAAAATGTAATAATATTTGCTGCTAGCCATCATTAACATCGTATCTTGATTGCGCACTTTAGATAATACCGCATCGGCTGTGTGCATATCAACCAATACATTTACCATTTTATCTTTCGGTATCACACTATCAGGTACTTTATTGGTATTGCAAGCCATTAAAATCATCCCACCAAAAAAAACAAAACTAATTTTATGAAAAAATGCAGATTGAAAAAATTTCATTAATAAAAAATATTTATGAGCGTATATAAGCCAATTTGATTTGTAAATTTGACTTTCCAATTTTTAAAATTACATATTAATGAGCATTACCAATAATTTAATAAACATAAAAAAAGAAATTGATAGCCTAAGTGTAACATTAATAGCTGTTTCGAAAACTATGCCAAATGCTAATTTATTAGAAGCTTATGAAACTGGCCAACGTGTATTTGGCGAAAACCAAGTGCAAGAACTTACCGAAAAATATAATACCTTACCAAAAGATATTCAATGGCATTTAATAGGCCATTTACAAACCAATAAAGTAAAATATATTGCGCCATTTATTACACTTATCCATTCGGTTGATAGTTTAAAGCTATTAAAAGAAATTAATAAAGAAGGGGCAAAAAATAACCGAGTTATTAACTGTTTGCTTCAAATTTATATTGCCGATGAGGAAACCAAATATGGTTTAGGTTTTGATGAAGCCATAGAATTATTAAATAGCGATGAATATATGGCTATGAAAAATATAAAAATTGTAGGTATTATGGGAATAGCCACCAATACGGATAAACAAAGCCAATTAAAAGAAGAGTTTTATGAGTTAAAAACCTTTTTTCATGGCCTTAAACAAAGTTTTTTTAAAAACGATGTTGATTTTAAAGAAATTTCGATGGGTATGACAGCCGACTATAAATTAGCCATCGAGCAAGGCTCAACGATGGTGAGAATAGGGAGCGATATTTTTGGTAAAAGAGATTATAAAACCGATTAATTTTAATGGAAATAATATTGCGAGATGCCTTAATAACTGATTGCTCGGCAATGTTGGTTTTGGTAAACGAGTTGGCCTTATACGAAAAAGCACCACTAGAAGTTACCGTTACTCTGGCTCAATTTATTGATGCTGGATTTGGGGAAAAACCTGTATGGCATGCTTTTGTAGCCGAAGTAAATGGAGTTATTGTAGGTTTTTCATTGTTTTATACACGGTTTTCTACCTGGAAAGGTAAGTCGCTTTACCTCGAAGATTTTATTGTAACCGAAACCATGCGAGGCAAAGGAATAGGTAAATTGTTATTTGAACGTACGATAAAAGAAGCTAAACAAAAAAATTATTTATCCATGGTATGGCAAGTATTAGATTGGAATAAACCAGCATTAAATTTTTATGCAAAATATCAATCGGGTATTGAAAGTGGCTGGTTAAACGGTTCGTTAAGCAAAAAACAGTTAGATGAATTTAATTTATAAGTACCTAATAGTATGAAAGTTTACAAATTTGGAGGCGCATCAGTTAAAGATGCCAATGCCATAAAAAATGTAGCTAAAATTTTAGTAGCCGATGAACCCAGTGGCATTTTAATTGTTATTTCGGCTATGGGTAAAACCACCAATGCTTTAGAAAACGTAGCAAAGCATTATTGTAACCAAAGTGGAAACTACCAAGTTTTATTAGAAAATATAAAAACCGATCATTATGGAATTATAAAAGCTTTATTTAGCGATGAAAAAAATCCTGTTTACAACGAAGTAAATAATTTTTTTGTAGAAATTGAGTGGATATTAGAAGACGAACCTCATGATGAATATAACTTTATTTACGACCAACTGGTATCCATAGGCGAACTAATAGCTAGTTGTATTATAAGTAATTACCTTAATATATCGGGTATTTTAAATAAATGGATTGATGCCCGAGCCTATGTACAAACAGATAATAATTACCGAAATGCCAACATTAATTGGCCAAAAACCGAAACTTTAATTTTAAATACATTACCTAAAATTTTAAATACCGAATTAGTAATAACACAAGGTTTTATTGGCAATACATCCGAAAATTTTACTACTACGCTTGGGCGTGAAGGAAGCGATTTTACGGCAGCAATATTTGGTAATTGCTTAAATGCCCAAAGTGTAACTATTTGGAAAGATGTACCTGGTGTACTAAATGCCGACCCTAAATTATTTAATGACACAGTAAAATTTGATTTTTTGTCGTACAACGAAGCCATTGAAATGGCATATTATGGTGCTACAATTATTCATCCCAAAACTTTAAAACCCCTACAAAACAAAAACATACCGCTATTTGTGAAGCCGTTTATGGCATCCCACGAAAGTGGAACTCAAATTTGCAATACCGAAATACCTATTAAAATACCTATAATAATTATAAAAAATAACCAAGTTTTAATTTCGTTAAGTACCAAAGATGTATCGTTTATAAACAAAAACCATTTAAAAAATATTTTTGCGGCTTTGGCCGATTTAAACGTACTCATAAACACCATTCAAATTTCGGCATTAAGTTTTTCGGCTTGTTTCGATTTTGAGGAAATACAATTTAATACCTTGTGCGCTACTTTAAAAACCGAATTTAATGTTCGTTATAACAATAACTTACAACTAATTACTGTTCGCCATTACAACGAAAATATACTCAAAAAACTTACCAACAAACAAGAAATTTTATTAGAACAATTAAGCCGTATTACTGCACAAATTGTTGTAAAAGCTAGTATAAAGGAATGAATGAAGCCATTTTAAATAACGATGTTCAAGCTTTTATCCTCAAAAACCTAAATACCAATGTAGCTGATATTGCCTTAAAAAAATCTCCTTTTACAACTGTAAATAGCAAAGAGCTTGCCCAACAAATTGATGCGAGAAAACGGTGCGAAAAAAAATTACCACTTTGGTTTAATACCAATGGTATTTATTATCCTGATAAGGTAAATATTGAACAAACATCCTCACAAATTACTGCTGCATACAAAGCCACGCTTATAAAAGGGCAATATGTGGTTGATGCTTCGGGTGGTTTTGGTGTTGATACTTATTATTTTGCCCAACATGCAAAAACAATTGTGCATTGCGAATTAGATAGTTTATTAGCGCAAATTGCCGAACACAATTTAGAATTACTAGGTTGTAAAAATGTTAAATTTTATATTGGCGATAGTGTAAAATACATCAAAAATAATAAGCAAAAAATTGATACACTTTATGTAGATCCTAGCCGTAGAAGCAATGTAGGTAAAGTATTCAAATTTGCCGATTGCGAACCAAACTTAACGCTAAACCTAGGTTTTTTTTTACAAAAAGCCAACCGAATTATTATAAAAGCTGCCCCAATGCTGGATATTACATTTGGTTTAAAAGAATTAAAAAATGTTTCGGCAATACATATTGTTAGTTATAAAAACGAATGTAAAGAATTATTATATGTTGTAGATAAAGGTTTTATGGGTGTGCCCGATTTAGTTTGTGTTTTACTATCCGATTTAAAACCAACGGTAACAATTAGCGTAAAACTCGACGACGAAAAAAATACACCCCTAACCTATTGCAAAATAAAACAATATTTGTACGAACCCGATGCTGCCTTACTAAAAGCCGGATTATTTAAAATGGTAAGTAAATTATTTCAGGTAGGCAAACTAAACCAAAACAGCCACCTATACACGGCAACTATATTAATACCCAGTTTTCCGGGTAGGATTTTAAAAATTGAAAACGTTGTGCTATACTGCGATTTCGAAAAACAAAACAAAAAATACCACGCCAATGTTGTTTGTAGAAATTTTAACCTAGAAGCCGAAGCGATAAAAAAGAAGTTTAAGATAGGCAACTCAGCTAGTAATTTTTTATATTTTACCACCAATAACAACAACCAAAAAGTGGTTATAGAATGTATAAAGCAATAATATAAAGTATTTTACAAGGTTTACTTATATACTTTATGTCGTAGTAAATGGTCGGTAATTACCAGTGCAGCCATAGCTTCTACAATGGCTACTGCCCGTGGTACAACGCAAGGGTCGTGGCGGCCTTTACCTTTTATTTCGGATGCTTCGCCAGCTGCATTAACCGTTTGTTGGTTAGTCATAATTGTAGCTACAGGCTTAAAAGCAACCCTAAAATTAATATCCATCCCGCTAGATATTCCTCCTAAAATTCCCCCAGCATAATTGCTACTGGTTTTAATAGCACCATTTTCATCAGCTAAAAAAATATCGTTGTGTGCCGAACCTAACATTTCGGAACCATCAAAACCCGAACCATAATCGAAACCATGAACCGCATTTATGCTTAACATTGCTTTGCCTAAATCGGCATGAAGCTTATCAAAAACTGGTTCGCCTAAGCCCACAGGGCAATTTTTAATAACACAGGTAATTTTACCACCAATGGTATCACCTGCTTTTCGTACAGTATCAATATGTGCTATCATTTGTGTGGCCATATCTTCATCGGCACAGCGAACAATGTTATTTTCTCTTTTTTGGATAAAATCTTCAACATCGTTAATAATTACTTCGGGAGCATTTAATTTTCCTACACTACTTACATGTGCCAATATATCAATGCCTTGTTGCTTTAAAAACAATTTAGCTATTGCACCAGCCGCTACCCTAGCAGCGGTTTCCCTAGCCGATGACCTGCCACCGCCACGATGGTCGCGAATACCATATTTGGATTGATAAGTATAATCGGCATGCGATGGCCTAAAAATATCTTTGTTATGGTCGTAATCTTTCGATTTTTGATCCTCATTTGGTATTAAAATAGCAATGGGTGTTCCAGTAGATTTTCCTTCAAATATTCCTGAAAGTATTTCACAGGTATCCGATTCTTTACGTTGTGTTGTAATTTTTGATTGCCCAGGTTTACGTTTATCTAATTCAAGTTGAATAAAATCAAGGTTTATATCAATATTAGGCGGACAGCCATCTATTATTACACCAATAGCCTTCCCGTGTGATTCGCCAAAAGTGGTTATTTTAAATACTTTACCGAATGAATTGCCTGCCATAAATATGATTGGTTAAAATTTTATTTCAGCGAAATTAAAAAAGAAAGCTTAAATATTTTTTTTTAACACCTAAACTCCAAAAAAAATATCATAATGACTTAAAATCAACCCTTAAAAATTTGCCTATTTTACTATCTTCGCAAATAAAAATAAAAATCCTCTAAATGGGCAATAACATAAAAATTAAAAATGCTTTAATATCTGTTTATTACAAAGATAAGCTTCAAAACCTAGTTGAAACTTTACACAAACAGGGTGTAAACATTTATTCTACAGGCGGTACGCAAAAATTTATAAACGATTTAGGTATAAATGTTACAGCCGTTGAAGATTTAACTAGCTATCCATCTATTTTAGGTGGCCGAGTTAAAACCCTACATCCTAAGGTTTTTGGTGGGATTTTATCCCGAAGAGAAAACGAAAGTGATAGGCAACAAATTGCCGATTACCAAATACCCGAAATAGACTTGGTAATTGTTGATTTATATCCTTTCGAAGAAACTTTACTAGATGATAATGCAAACGAAACCGATATAATAGAAAAAATAGATATTGGTGGCATATCGCTTATTAGAGCAGCAGCTAAAAATTTTAATGATGTGGTAATTATCTCATCGAAAAATGATTACACTACTTTAAACGATATTTTAATTGCTCAACACGGAGAAACTAATTTAACGCAACGTAGGTTATTTGCCAAAAATGCTTTCAATGTTTCCTCGCATTATGATTCGGCAATATTTAATTATTTTAATAAAGAAGCCAAAGAACCTGTTTTTAAACAAAGCATACAACAATACAGTGTATTGCGCTATGGTGAGAACCCACATCAAAAAGGCATTTTTTATGGTAATTTAGAGGCCATGTTTACAAAACTTAATGGCAAAGAGTTATCGTACAACAACTTAGTTGATGTAGATGCTGCAGTAGCTTTAATTGATGAATTTACAGAGCCTACTTTTGCCATTTTAAAACATACAAACGCCTGTGGTATTGCAAGTTCAAGCAATTTATATGAAGCTTGGCTTAAAGCATTAGCCTGCGACCCTGTTTCGGCATTTGGTGGTGTAATTATTTGTAACGGAGAAGTAAACGAGCAAACAGCCAATGAAATTAGCCAACTTTTTTTCGAAGTTTTAATAGCACCCAGTTACTCAGCGCAAGCATTACAAATATTATCGGCAAAAAAAACCCGTATTATATTGGTTAGAAATGAAACTAAATTACCCTTAAAGCAATTTAAAACATTGTTAAACGGTGTAATAGAGCAAGATATAGATAACACTATTGAAGGTATAGATTTAATGCAAACCGTTACCATTGTTAAACCAACCGAAACCGAGCTTAAAGATTTATTATTTGCTTTAAAAGTTGTTAAACATACCAAATCAAACACCATTGTTTTTGTAAAAGACGCACAATTAATGGCAAGCGGTGTTGGGCAAACCTCAAGAGTTGATAGCTTAAAGCAAGCAATTATAAAAGCTCAAAGTTTTAATTTTAGTTTACTAGGAGCAGTAATGGCTTCCGATGCGTTTTTTCCGTTTCCGGATTGTGTAGAACTTGCTGCTGATGCAGGAATAAGTGCAGTTTTACAGCCAGGCGGATCTATAAAAGACCAAGATTCTATTGATATGGCCAACCAAAAGGGGCTTGCAATGGTAGTTACAGGCGTTCGACATTTTAAACATTAAAAAAAAATAAAAAACACGTTATTTAAGTCAAAATAGATTAGCATTAAGCGGTTTTTTTTGCAAACTTTACAATCTTTAAAAAAAATAATTTAATGGGTTTATTCAACTGGTTTACACAAGAAATAGCGATAGATTTAGGTACAGCAAATACGCTTATAATCCACAATGATAAGGTTGTAGTTGACGAACCCTCGATTGTGGCTATAGACCGTACAACAAATAAAGTAATTGCAATAGGTAAGCAAGCCATGCAAATGGAAGGCAAAACACACGAAAATATAAAAACAATACGCCCACTCAAAGATGGTGTAATTGCCGATTTTGACGCCGCCGAACACATGATACGTGGAATGATAAAAATGATTAACGGCGGTAAAGGCTGGTTTTTTCCCAACTTGCGTATGGTTATTTGCATTCCATCGGGCATAACCGAGGTAGAAAAAAGAGCAGTTAGGCAATCTGCCGAAATAGCTGGCGCAAAAGATGTTTATTTAATACACGAACCCATGGCAGCGGCTGTTGGTATTGGTATTGATGTAGAAGAACCTATGGGCAATATGATTATTGATATAGGTGGTGGTACAACCGAAATTGCTGTTATAGCCCTTTCGGGGATAGTGTGCGATCAATCTATCCGTGTAGCGGGAGATAATTTCGATTCGGATATTGTAAACTACATACGGCGACAACACAACATTATGATAGGCGACCGAACCGCCGAACGTATCAAAATTGAAGTAGGATCGGCACTGCCCGAACTACAAGACCCACCTGCCGATTTTGCGGTTCAAGGACGAGATTTAATGACAGGTGTACCCAAGCAAATTACCGTTTCCTATATCGAAATTGCACAATGTTTAGATAAATCTATATCAAAAATTGAAGAAGCAATTTTGAAAGCCTTAGAAATTACACCGCCCGAACTATCAGCCGATATATACCAAACGGGTATTTATTTAACTGGCGGAGGTGCATTATTGCGAGGTTTAGATAAGCGTATAAATGCCAAAACAAAACTTCCTGTACACATAGCCGACGACCCCTTAAGAGCCGTAGTACGAGGTACAGGTATATCATTAAAAAATTTAGATAACTTCAAGTTTTTAATGCAAGAAGGACGATAAAAAACTTTAATAAAAATTTTACTAACAGGCAATGAATAATCTATGGCGTTTTATAAACAAATACAGCGCCTTATTTTTATTTATTATATTTTTTACTTTATCTATATCGCTTATTATTAGAAACAACAATTTTCAAAGAGTAAGCACACTAAATACTTCGAATGAATGGGTGGGTAAATTTTACACCCAGGTAAATAATATTACCAAATACATAGCCCTTGATGCCGTAAATAAACAATTGGTAGCCGAAAACGTACAGTTAAGAAATAGGTTAAAAAGTTCATTTTTTGATGATAACGTGGTTGTAAATACAGTAGATGATACCCTAAATAGAATTCAGTATCAATATGTTAGTGCCGAAGTAATTAATAAATCGGTAAATGCCCGCAACAATTATATTACGATAAACCGAGGTAGCAAACATGGCATAAAAAAAGGAATGGGCGTTATTTGTCCCAAGGGTGTAGTGGGTATTGTTTGGAATGTTTCTCCCGATTTTGCCTCCATACAATCCCTATTACACGAGGATTCAAAAATAACATCATCTGTAGAAAATACTCCTTATTTTGGTCCATTAATATGGGATGGCGAAAATCCACAAATAGCAACTTTAGCAGATATACCTAATCAGATTAACTTAAAAAAAGGCACAAGAATAAGCACATCGGGTTTAAGTGTTACATTTCCAAAGGGAATTTCGGTGGGGAAAGTCATTAAAGCTGGTGTTAAAGGTGGCGGTAGTTTTTTAGATATTTCGGTTCAGTTATCAACCGATTTTTATGCTTTGCAATACGTATATATAATTAAAAATATATTTGCCGTTGAGCAACAAAACCTCGAAAACCTAAATAAAAAATCTATTAATGAATAAAGTAGTAATTTATAACTTTTTAAGTTTTTTTGTGCTTGTAGCGGTGCAAGTGGTATTATTAAAAAATTTAAACTTTTATAATCTTAATATTCCCTATTTGTACATATTGTTTATTATTTTATTGCCTTTTAAAACACCTAAATGGCTGTTGTTTTTATTATCTTTTTTTATAGGTTTAAGTATAGATATATTTAGCAATACGCTGGGTTTACACGCAGCCGCTTGTACTATTATCGCTTTTCTTAGAATACTGTATATAGGGGTAACTGTACAAAGCGAAAGAAGAGAAAACGAAACAACACCCAATTTAAGTACTATGAAATTTAGATGGTTTTTCTTTTATTCTCTACTGCTCACTTTTACACATCATTTTTTCTTATACTTATTCGAAGTTTTTGACATCACAATGGCTTTTAACCTTTTTGGTAAAGCACTTTTAACGTCCATTTTTACGCTATTTTTAATTTTTGTTAGCGAATTGTTGTTTTACAAAAAAATAAGGTAATGGATAGTTTTTTTAGTCGAAAGTATATCATACAAGCAATTTTTATTGTTGTTTCGCTTACGTTGCTTATTCGTATTTTTTATATACAAGTAATTGATGATCAATATTTATTATCGGCAAATAATAATGTTTTACGTCGATTAATTATATACCCAGCCCGAGGAATAATATTAGACCGAAACCTTAAAGTGTTGGTTCAAAACGAACCTGTTTACGATTTAATGACTATACCGGGCCAAGTAGCTCCATTTGATACACTTACTTTTTGCGGTTTAATAGGTGTTAATAAAAAACAATTTGATAGCCAACTTAAAAAAGCCAAAAAATATTCTCTTTATAGAGCTTCGGTGCTCGAAAAACAATTATCAGCTAAAACTTCGGCAGCCTTACAAGAACGGTTGTTCGAGTACCCAGGTTTTTATGTACAAAACAGATCGGTAAGATACTATCCTGATAGTATTGCGGCCCAGTTTTTAGGTTATATTGGAGAGGTAAATGATAGAGAGATAGAAAAATCGGGTTCGTTTTATAATAAAGGTGATTATATTGGTAAAACAGGTATCGAAAAATCGTTTGAAGATTTATTACGTGGCCAACGTGGAGTTCGCAATATTATGGTAGATGTACATAACCGCGAAAAAGGCAGCTTTTTTGATGGAAAGTACGATACTTTAGCCGTATCAGGCGATAATCTTATATCATCATTAGATAAACGTATCCAAGTATTTGGCGAACAATTAATGAAAAATAAAATTGGAAGTATAGTAGCTATTGAACCAGAAACAGGCGAAATACTTGCATTTGTTAGTAGCCCAGGCTACGACCCTAATATGATGGTTGGCCGCCAAAGAGGAAATAATTACATGAAATTATTGAATGATGATAATAAGCCCATGTTTATAAGGCCAATTCAAGCAGAATATCCACCAGGCTCTATTTTTAAAGTAATTAATGCGCTCGTTGCACAACAGTTTCAAACAATAAATTACAATACCGTATATAATTGCCCAGGTGGGTATCGATATGGAAGTCGTGGATTTATGAAATGTACACACGTACATGGAAGTATAAATTTAATAACTGCTATACAAGAATCTTGCAACACTTATTTTGGCTATACATATTCTAAAATGGTTGACAAATCGGGTTTAAGACCTATAAACGGTTACCGTAAATGGCGAGAAGCGGTAAGTAAATTTGGTATAGGCTCTAAACTTGATATTGATTTACCCGCCGAACGCAAAGGACTTTTACCTACCGCCGAATTATATACCAAACGTTGGAAAAGTGAAAAATGGAGCTCAAGTTTTAATATATCATTAAGCATAGGCCAAGGCGAATTAGGTATTACTCCATTACAGATGGCCAATGTTGTAGCCATTATTGCTAATCGAGGATATTATTTTAAACCTCATTTGATTAAAGCTATTGGCGATAAAAAAATTATTCGTCCCGAGTTTACCGAAAAAAATTATGTGGGTATTGATACCCAATACTTTTCGCCTGTTATAGAAGGTATGAGTAGAGTTGTAAAACAAGGTACGGCTTATTATTCTAAAATAAATGATATAGAAATTTGCGGTAAAACAGGTACCGTACAAAACCCACATGGCGAAAACCACTCGGTGTTTTTTGCCTTTGCACCCCGTATAAATCCTAAAATTGCTATTGCTGTAATGGTTGAAAACGCTGGCTACGGATCTACTTGGTCGGCACCTATTGCAAGTTTAATTATCGAAAAATATTTAAAAGATAGTATAACCCGACCCAAATATTATACCGATAGATTGTTAAATGCCAATTTATTACCTAAAAAACCCAACCAAAATTTTATTCCTTTCTTAAAAGATTCGATAACTAAAAAAAATAAAACTGATTCTATAAAAAAAACTATTAAAATTAAACCAAAATATAAATTAAACGATACTGTTAAAACCAATAATATAAAAAAACCAAAAGATACATTAACCAAAATAGTAAACATTAAAAAACCGCTACCTAACCCATGATAAACCAACGCAGTTTTTTCTTTAATGTAGATTGGGTAACCATATTCTTATTTATTTCCCTTATCACCATTGGTTGGTTTAGTATTTACGCGGCTGTTTTTAACGAAAACTCACCCTACATTATAGATTTTGCCACTAACTCGGGCAAGCAATTTATATTTATTTTAATTGCCATTGTAGTAGCTGTGGTTATTTTATTACTCGATTCTAAATTTTTTTATCTGCTATCGCCAGCATTTTATGGCATTACCATTTTGTTATTAGTTATGGTTTTAGTTATAGGGCGCAATGTAGGCGGCAATCAAGCTTGGATACCTATTGGTAATTTCCGTTTACAACCATCCGAATTTGCAAAATGGGCAACCAGCTTATTATTGGCCAGATATATAAGTTCATTAACAGGCAAACTAAACGATTTTAGAAACGTAATACCTGCTTTTATTATCATACTTGTACCTACATTTTTAATTATGCTACAGCCCGATACTGGTTCAGCTTTAGTATTTGTTTCGTTGGTATTTATGCTTTACCGCGAGGGCTTATCTCCTTATTTTTTATTTGCAGGTTTTATGATGATAGTGTTATTTGTAAGCGCACTAGTGTTTAGCAAAATAGCAGTAATTATTGCTTTAACTATTATTACTTCATGTATTATCTATTTTTTTTATAAAAAAAATAAATTCATCATCGCCCCAATTATCGCCACGTTTATACTCTCATTGGTATTTATTTTTAGTGTCGATTTTGTATATAACAAGGTATTACAATCGCACCAAAAAAGTCGCATCGATTTACTTTTAGGACTTATTAATGACCCTCGAGGTGCAGGGTACAATGTTAATCAATCAAAAATAGCCATAGGTTCGGGCGGTTTATTAGGCCGTGGTTACTTACAAGGCACACAAACCAAGTTTAACTTTGTACCCGAGCAAAGCACCGACTTTATTTTTTGCACCATTGGTGAAGAGTGGGGCTTTGCTGGCACTAGTGTAGTTATAGGCCTATACATTTTTTTAATTCTTAGGTTAATTTATATCTCCGAAAGACAAAGAGCACCATTTTCGCGAATTTATGGTTACGCAGTTGCCTGCATTATATTTTGCCATTTTTTTATAAATATAGGTATGACGGTAGGCCTCGTTCCAGTTATTGGCATACCATTGCCTTTTATAAGTTACGGCGGGTCTTCGTTAATTAGTTTTACAATTTTATTATTTATTCTACTTAAATTAGATGCTAACAGAATGGGTATTATATAGAAGAAAAATGGGCCTGTCACCTATACCAATAGCTCCTATGTTTACAGAATTATATTTTTAAAGATAAGACTTAGCTTTGTAAAAACAGTAAAGTGAAGAGAATAAGAGTCTACCGATTGCTAAATAGCTCAGGAAGCATATTGTCCGATAGATAT
>Ga0335395_10000140_pt1 | contig 45982 bp, 40 predicted proteins | sample MAT02_FD_205744 | JGI IMG/M metagenome (GOLD analysis project Ga0335395, IMG submission 205744) | Freshwater microbial communities from Lake Fryxell liftoff mats and glacier meltwater in Antarctica - MAT-02 (spades assembly) (version 2) ... | reverse complement strand
CGAACCGGAATCTCAATGGCAGCAAATTAGCAGACAAGTTTCTCAATTTTTAGAGCAATTGCCCGAATATTTAGGTCGCTTTTTTAGTAACTATAAGCAGCCTTTAACAACAGTTGCTTTAATTTTAGCGGCGATTGTTACAGCCAAGATAGTACTAGCAGTACTGGATGCAATCAATGATATTCCATTACTATCACCACTCTTTGAGTTAGTTGGAATTAGTTATGCCACTTGGTTTATTTACCGTTATTTACTGAAAGCTTCAACCCGGCAAGAATTAGCCGATGAAATCCAATCACTGAAAAACCAATTTGTGGGCGAATAAATTTACCAACCATTAAAATAGTAACCTGTGGCGTAAGTTTGCCTGCCTTTAAGAATTTGCTTGAGTAAGTCTTGTTAATTCAAATGGTAGCTGGATTTACGCCAAGCTGTCCTAGCCTCAGCACACTAGTTTCCTATGGTTCACTAATTATAGCGGTTCTCGGTTGAGTGAGGTGAGGGACAAGAACCTCACCCTCAATCCCTCTCCTTAGTAAGGAGAGGGAAGCCGGAGGCAGGGTGAGGTTTTATATTTAATTTGACCCACTTACTTACATGTATTTTATATTAGTCTTTTAGATACATCAAAAGATATAGAGCATAACATTATATTTAATTTTAAATCACTTCTAAAGATAGTAGATCGAAGATGAAAAAGAGCCTAATCTAGGCTTTGAGATTATTTAATAGATTCTTTAACGAGGGCATAATTTATGGCTAATGAAGCAGTTAATAAAGGTATAGATTCATCTGATCGAGCTGAAGTAGATACATACGATCGCGGTATTATCCCAGCTGAAACAGCTGCTCGAATGGAAAGAGAAGGAAATACATACAAAACACTCCCCACGGAAGAAAGGGAGGCAGATGCACCTACCAATGACCAAACCGATCCAGACAGTATACGCACTACTGACGGATACACCGTAGACAAAGAAGGTTTGTTAAACAACTATGCAGTTGAACCGGAAATGTACTACGAAGAACCGGGTGATGCACGCAAACAAGCAGCAGAAGATACCGCCCAACGTGTCCAAGAACTCGGAGAAATTAATCAGGACGAGGAAGGGAAGTTGACCGAAAAGGGTGACGCACGCGGTAGAGGCCCAGGAATAATTTAATTAACATCATCCTTTTTGCTGAGTGCAATTACACGTAAAAAGGCCAAATAAACGATTTGTAGAGACGCAATGATTGTGTCTCTACTTATATTTATGGGCTATGGGGCCAATATTTCGAGAAGTATGTTATTGGATAATCAACGGCTCAAATTCACGATTATGCCATTGTCGCTGATGCCATTCTGCAACCAAGGGACGGACAATAAACTTAGGCTGTCTATCGCCTTTAACGTCAATGCGTAAACCTGAGTAAGGTCGTCGCTTCTGAAAACCTTGACCGTTGCGACCAATGAAGAGATGCGATCGCGCCACTAATCTATTTTCATTTCCAAAAGTCTCCATCAAATCTGCTCCCTCAATCCTTTGGCGGCGCAAACTAAACCCGCTACCGCCACAAACAATCCAGTGGATATGAGAATCAGCATGTCCTGTATCCATTGTCTCCAGGTGTTCCAAGCAGTGGGCGTGACCGTTTAATACCAAATCAACCAAAGAACGCCCTTGAGTTAGGGAACCTATTTCTTTAGCTACCGCATCCAGCACACCACGGAGGCGATCGCGAATTATCAAAGTTTGTGCTTGTTGCCACTTTGTCGCTTCAGTTACATAAGGTGGATGATGGAAATAAATCACCCTTCCCCGAACTTCAGAGTTATTCCAAGATTCAATTAATTTTTGCTTGAGCCAGTCTAGTTGTTCAGTGTCAGTTAGTGTTGTTTTATTAGCAGCTAATTGCTTGTCGATATCAACAATAATTTCTTCAATTTGTGACAGCTTGGCGTGGTAGTCATCTAATTGGTCAGCCTCAATGGGGTTTTCTGGACGAAGCTTGGCTGAGATTTCAATGATTTGCTGCTTTTCTTGCTCTAAATCTTCACGACGTTTTTCTAAAATTCTGCGATCGGCATCGCCTTGTTTTGTTTTAGGTAGAGGTGGTGGATCGTTAAATGTATTTGAATCCAAGGCAAAGAAATCAATACCGCCATAACGAAAAGTGTAGTAGCGATTGGGAAGGCGGGTAAAATGCCCAGGTTCATAGCTCAGACAATCACCTGTATCTGTTTTAGCTGTGTAATACTGATTTAAATGATTATTTAACTCTCCTGGAAGCTGAAACGCCTGAAGATAGTCCAGAAATGCCCGTGCGTAGGCTTCACCCGTTCTTGAACCATGCAAGCCTACATCCAAATCTAAGCGCGATCGCAACAGGCGGCGAATGGGTAATGTTGTCAGAGAGGCCAAGCTCAATAGAATCGGCAAGTTATAGTAATCGTGATTTCCCAGTACAGGTAAAATGGGTAGCTTAAAAATCATCTGGTCATAAGCAATCCGTTGGGGATGCTCTCCCCCCAAGAGAAACTCTCGATAAGGCTGGATGAAGTTCTGCTGATAGTATTCACTCGACCCCACTAAATAGATCACATCCCCGGTATGCAGCATAAAACGGCATTCGCTGTGATGGGGCAACATCAGTTCAGCCACCTTTCGCTGGGGATTGTGTCCCCGGTGCTTGCCGGAACCACTATCACCTACAACTAAAAATGAGAACTCAGAATTGTCTGTTTGGCCATCTTCCAACACCAGCCGAGTTTGGTCGATGTTCCGTTCTACAATTAACGGATCTTGCCACCGTACCCGTTGATTCATTTTACGAATTTTGTTAGCGATCGCTGGATCAGATACAAGTTTCAATGCAACCTACTCCTGAGTTTTCAATTGAAGGGGAAGCAGGGAAAAAATAACCAATGCCCCATGCCCCATGCCCCATGCCCCATGCCCCATGCCCAATGCCCAATGCCCCATGCCCTTACTCCTCTATTGTGTCTTTCATCTCAATAGTCAGATTAGGGAGTCCCTCTAGTTTTTCCGTAGGCTCAACTTCTTCTACTAATGGCACAAAAATGTTCAAACCTGCTGGTACACACTTAATTTCTACTGGTGTTGTGCCCACTATTTCACCATCTAGAACAACTTTTTGCGGTGGGTTAGTTGTAATTTTAAATTCTTTGGCTCGCAGGAAGCCAATATCATTGCGATCGACAGCGTTACCTGTAGAAGCCGTTTGAAATAGATGAAATGTAGCTGCGATCGCTCCTGCTTTATTAGCTGGAGCTACAATCGTTAAATCTAGTAACCCATCATCATAAATAAGACCTGCTGGGCCCTGAGCCAAAACTGAAGTAGGAGGCGCGGCATTTGCCACTGTGACTGCACAGGCGCTAGTTTTAATTATCCTGTCTTCTGTTTCAATTTCAACATCAAAGTTTTTTAAGTTTCTCAGTTGCTGGATTCCTGCCAAAACATAGGCCATCATCCCAAAGCGATTCTTGGCGTCTCGGTCTGCCAATTCTACAGTTTCAGCTTCAAAGCCAATACCTGCCAAGAGTACCATTGGCCGATCGTTGCAATAGGCTACGTCTACATGGCGGGTTTCTCCCTGCAAAATTGTCTCACATGCACCTGCGATCGTGTCAGGAATTCCTAAAGCTGTAGCAAAAGCATTTGCTGTTCCTCTAGAAATAATGCCAAATGGAATATCAGTACCCACTAAAGCCGTTGCTGCCGCCGAGAGAGTGCCATCTCCCCCCGAAGCAATGATTGCATCTACCCCTCGCTCTACAGCTGCTAAAGCCAGATCGTCAGCGTCGATTTCTTCAGTTGTGAGATAAATATCTAGGTCAATTTCTGGCTCTAATATTGCCCGAATTTCTGCCAGTTCTAGTTCTGGGTCACCCTGACCAGCAACTGGATTGAAGATGAGGCAGGCGGAACGATTCATAAAATATAAAAGCTAAACTTAGATCACTAAAATACCAAATTCTTTTTAGCATTGTTAGGAAATTTCGGCTTCCTTCTGGCGGCTGGTTTACATTTTGTAAGAAGTTTAGAAGTCTTCTGCGTTGGAATATACCAACGCTGATGCATATTTTGGTATCTTTTGTCTATACTTGCCTAAACAATAAAATTTTTGCCATGCGTCAATTATTACTAGTTTTGACAAGTATGCTAACTCTTAGCAGTTTAGATACCCCTTCGATGACAATGGCAGGCACAACGCCTGATTTATCCCAGATTCGCCTAGTTCAAAAATTTAACTGTAATAATCCTCAAAATCAAGTAGCAATTCATGAATGCGCGAAGTTATCTTATGAGAATGCAGATAAAAAACTGAATCAAGCTTATCAGCAATTACTACCTACCTTAGAAAGGTCTAGGAAACAGAAATTGATTTCTGCCCAACAAGCATGGCTAAAGTTTCGAGATACCAATTGTGAGTTTGAAAGAAGCAAATATGAGGGAGGAAGTATTGCCCCTAGCATTTATGTTGGTTGTCTGGAAAATACTACAAAACTGCGTACCCAAGAATTACAAGAATATCTCAAATCTGACCCTTAATTTGAGAAAAATTGTTAATCTTTTTGATATCTACCGATTTATCTGCTTGCGTTATGATCTGAGGTAAAATACGGTAAAAAAGTGTTTCTATGACCGTAACTACAGCGAAGTGGTAACTTCAGAAAATCCTCTAAGGTTAGGGATGGAGATTTTGCAACACTCATGACTTCTGACACTCCGAAAGTCCTACATCCAGTTTATCAACCTTCGCCCTAGCTGAATATAACAAGGCGATCCTGACTTTTCACGGCATCTGGAAAACCTCTCTCTAAATCTCTCTCCTAAAAGGAGAGAGACTTTGAATTTTCCCCCTTCCCGCGTCGGGAAGGGGGTTAGGGGGTTAGGGGGTTAGGTTTTTTCCACATAACGTGAAAAGTCAGCAAGGCGATCGCCTCGAAAATTCCTTTTCCCCACTCCCCCTAGACGCGATTAATCGCGTCTATAAATCCCGACTTCCTTCTATTTGAGATTCCTCAGACAAGCTTTTGGTAAAGAATTGTAATCCAAAATCCAAAATTCAAACCCCAAAATTCCTATGTGTCCCTGACTACGGTAGTCTAGATGAAAGTGAATTATCGCTTGCGATACGATATATTGTTTTATGACTTCAGTTGTTTCTAGTCCTCCACGCACTATTCGGATTGGTTCACGCAAAAGCCAACTTGCTCTGGTTCAGACCTACTGGGTACAAGAGCAACTCCAGAAAAGCTTTCCTGATATCATTTTTGAAGTCCACACCATGTCTACCCAAGGCGATAAAATCTTGGATGTAGCATTAGCTAAGATTGGCGATAAAGGACTTTTTACTAAAGAACTTGAAGTTGGAATGCTCAATCAAGAGATTGACTTTGCCGTTCACTCGCTCAAGGATCTGCCGACTCACTTACCTGAAGGGTTAACGTTAGCAGCAATCACTGAACGGGAAAACCCAGCCGATGCATTAGTAGTGCATGAAAAGCACAAAGATAAACAAATCGATACATTACCAGAAGGTGCTGTAATTGGTACATCTTCGCTGCGGCGGTTAGCACAGTTACGCTATCACTTCCCGCACTTTACCTTTAAAGATGTGCGAGGAAACTTGATTACACGGTTGGCAAAACTGGATGCAGGCGAATACGATGCTTTGATTTTGGCCGCAGCAGGGTTAGAGAGATTGGGAATGAGCGATGGCTGCGCCGGGTTGCACCTACGCATTCATCAAATTATCCCCAAAGAAATCTCCCTTCACGCCGTGGGACAAGGAGCCTTGGGTATAGAATGCCGTGCTGATGATAGTGAAGTGCTAGCTCTACTCAAAGCGATCGAACATCCCGAAACACGCGATCGCTGTCTCGCTGAACGATCTTTTCTACGCTCTTTAGAGGGCGGCTGTCAAGTACCTATTGGTGTAAATACAGAAATATCTGGTGAAAATTTGACCTTAACAGGGATAGTGTCCAGTGTAGATGGTCAAAAGTTCGTAAAAGATACCGTCACAGGGAAAGCCAACAATGCCGAAGCACTAGGCATAGAACTAGCACAAGTGTTGCGGCAACAGGGAGCTACAGAAATTTTAGCAGAAATTTTTGCGGTGGTTGGGCGCGGTTCTTAAGCAATTGGGCAAGCCGATGTGATTAGATAAGAATTGATCGCCGTTGCATTAAAGATGTGCCAGACGCGACAAGAGTTAATTTGACAATATAGACTCAGGGAAGCAAAAATTACCATGCGGATTCTATTTGTTGCAGCAGAGGCAGCACCCATTGCGAAAGTAGGAGGAATGGGTGATGTTGTTGGGGCATTACCCAAATTTCTGAGAGAAATGGGGCATGATGTGCGGATATTCTTGCCTTACTATGGCTTCCTGCCAGACAAAATGGAAATTCCCAAAGAACCCATCTGGCGCGGCTCTGCAATGTTCCAGGAATTTGCTGTTTATGAAAGCATTCTGCCTGGTACTGATGTTCCCTTATACTTATTTGGACATCCTGCCTTCCTACCCCGCCACATTTATTCTGGAGATGGTGAAGACTGGCGGTTCACCTTGTTTTCCAATGGTGCAGCCGAGTTTGCCTGGAATTATTGGAAACCGGACATTATGCACTGTCATGATTGGCATACGGGGATGATTCCCGTGTGGATGCACCAAGATCCTGATATCACCACAGTGTTTACCATTCATAATCTGGCTTATCAAGGGCCGTGGCGTTGGTACTTAGAGAAAATTACTTGGTGTCCTTGGTATATGCAAGGACACAACGTTATGGCGGCGGCGGTGCAATTTGCCAATAAGGTAAATACAGTTTCGCCTACGTATGCCGAGCAAATCAAGACACCTACTTATGGTGAAACATTAGAAGGTTTGCTGTCTTTTATTAGCGGTAAATTATCTGGGATTATCAACGGTATTGACACTGAAGTTTATAACCCAGAAAATGATAAATACATTGCCCAAACCTTCACTGCTGATACCCTGGAGAAACGCAAAGCCAACAAAATTGCTTTGCAAGAAGAAGTAGGATTAGAAGTCAACTCCAAAGTGTTTTTAATTGGGATTGTGACCCGATTAGTGGAACAAAAAGGCATTGATTTGATATTGCAAATCCTCGATCGCTTCCTCTCCTATACAGATGCACAGTTTGTGCTGTTAGGGACAGGCGATCGCTATTATGAAACTCAGATGTGGCAATTAGCATCCCGCTTTCCCGGACGCATGGCAACTTACTTACTATATAACGATGCCCTGTCTCGCCGGATCTACGCTGGTACTGATGCTTTCTTAATGCCTAGTCGTTTTGAACCTTGCGGTATCAGCCAAATGATGTCTTTACGTTACGGTTCTGTGCCTATTGTCCGCCGCACAGGTGGATTAGTTGACACCGTAACCCATCACGACCCCGAAAATGCAGCAGGAACAGGTTATTGCTTCGACCGCTATGAAGCGTTAGACCTTTTCACCTGTATGATCCGGGCTTGGGAAGGCTTCCGTTTCAAACCGCAATGGCAAGAACTACAAAAACGCGGCATGGCCCAAGACTTTAGTTGGTATCAATCTGCTAAAGAGTACGTGAAGTTATATAGGTCAATTTATGGTTTGCCTGAAGAAGAGGAAACACCACAACCAGAGTTAGTGTTAAACGAAGCGATCGCTAATAGCAAGTCATAAACTTCTGTAGGGGTGTACAGATAAATATATACACCTAGTTTTTAGGACTCATGATAGCATTGTTCAGATTAGCCTGATATCTGAAGATGCTAATCATGAGTTTTTTTGTTTCTGAAACAATTTTTTTGTAAGTATTTAATGTTCCTTTTTTACTGTCACCAGATAAAAAGCTGAAACCTTTGTTGTGGTTAGTTCTTTTAAATACAGGGGTGGCTTAAATCGAACCAAATTCAACCCAAGCTACAAATATTTTATTTTTTTAAATTATAGGACTACCCCTTTCAAGGTGACTCGTAAAATAAGATTGTTTTTTCTCAGCGCTGAGAACACAGAGTAAAGATGTTTTTGAGTTTAATGAAGATGGTATAAACTTAAAAAAAAATTTTTGTAAACGTGTAAGTATTCATATATAGATAATTGTATATTGTTTGTTGTATTGAGTTAGCAATTCTCCCCTTTATATTCTCCCTTGTTTTAAAGCTTTAACTAGGAAAATATTGATTGATGTATATAACACAGTTAATAATTCTAGAAAATGAATCAGTCTTTGCTTTTTTTGATGTATTGGCATGTCTCTGCATACTTTTTGAGTGGCATATTTCACTATTGAAAGTATGACATAAGACTTTGCAGAATCTGGATTTATTATCCTCTATTATAACAATTTACTCTTTATTGTATAACCAAAATGCTAGTAGAAAAAACTCAGACACAGCCTATTTATAATATTCCTTCAATCAGGAATTATCGATGGTCAATTCATCTTGATTTATTAAGGGGTTTAGCTTCTTTATTAGTTTTTATCGGTCACATGAGAATTTTATTATTTATAGAATATACAGAAATTAGTAATCCTAGTTTTTTAATAAAAAGGTTAAATTCATTAACAGTATTGGGTCATCAATCTGTAATGATTTTTTTGTGCTAAGTGGATTTTTTATTTCAGCTAGTGTAATAAGGAGAATTCAGCAAAAGCAATGGTCTTGGGTTAATTATTTAGTAGATCGTTTAACACGTTTATATATAGTATTAATTCCTGCTTTGTTGCTGTCTTCTTTTTGGGATTCTCTCGGTATAAAAATATTTGGTACTGGACAAGATAGCTTTTATGGAGAAAAGTTTCACAACGCCCATTTAGCCACTTATAAAATTTTGGAAAATTTCACATTTCAAAATGCTTTGGGAACTATAGCTTTTGTGCAAACAATTTTTGTAGATTTATTTGGTTCAAATAAGGCAGTTTGGAGTTTAGCCTATGAATTTTGGTACTATACACTTTTTCCTTCAATCATCCTATTCTTTTGTGTTAAATCCTTCAAAGCGCGTCTTTTATACGCTTTTTTGGCTTTAGGCATATTATTAATGGTTGGTTCGGAAATTAGAATTTATTTTCTAGTTTGGCTGATGGGAGCATTAGTTAGTATATCTCATCCTTCTAAATATCTTAATAACAAGACTATCCTCAAATCACTCACTATTTTATCTATACTAATCTTGTGCATTGCATTAATAAGTGAGCGTTTTATTGGCCAAGAAATAGCAGATTTTTTCATAGGAATTTCTACTGCTGTCATGATATATCTTCTAGTTAATAGCCGTAGTCAAATAAGACAAGAAGGAGCATACGAAAAATTTTCTAAAGGTTTAGCAGGATGTTCATACACTCTTTATCTTGTCCACATGCCGATACTGTGCTTTATCAGAGCATGTGTAATTGGCGATCGCCCTTGGGATATAGATATTTTACACGTATTCTTGGCACTTATTATACTTGTATTTGTATTTTTATATGCGGTTGTCATCGCCCATTTTACTGAGGCAAAAACAGACAAGTTTATAAATCCAATCATGTCTTGGATAAAAAATAGACGTTTAAATCAAGCTTAACTATATTAATCCCCCGATTGTTGTAGAGACGCGATTCATCGCGCCTCTACAACAATTTATTAACAGGAAGGTAATTTTACCACTGAGTAGATGAGCATTAAAAAACACCCGTAATGATTGCAGCCGAACACCAGAGATACAGGACAATAGGTAATTTCTGGGATTGCTCTTGCTCTGTAGTAGCCTCAATCAATTAGGTCTTGAAGCTGACCACTAATCGCTGTAATGTTTAGAATATTTACATACCAATAACTTTAAAAAGAAAAAACTGGCAAAACATCATCCCCAGGAGTAATAAGTAGGAGTCAGAAGATTGATAGACGCAATGGACTTTTTTCAGTTAAGTGCTGGTCAGTGGCGATCGCAACGTGCAACTCATCACCTGCCCTTTAAGCGCTCAGAAACAGGAGAATCGGATATACAGGTAGAAACTCTAGATGCCAATCATCCAGAAATCATTGAACTGTGCCAGTATCATCAGATTGACCCCAGCCTGTCAGTAGGTGGATCACGGGTACGTTGGCTTGGCACAATGGCTTGGGATAGAGAAAATGAGGAGAACCATCAAGGGAAAACCATATTTGCGATCGTGCCTGATGGCGATAACCCAAGAGCTGGTAAATTACTGCGTGAAAGAGGCTACGCTGAAATTATGCCTGTAGTCGGTCTTTTTCACATGGATGATGAAGATGGGCTAGTGTTGACAACCGAATACGAAACAATGAGTTCCATTGAGAGATTCTGGTTCCCTAGCCCAAATATACGACTGCGAACCAGTACAGTGAAACGCTTTGGTGGTTTCAGCACTGCATCATTTTGTACCGAAACTCGCATTGAAACTTCTATTGAGGCTTCCAACCCAGAAGAAGTAACACAAAGACAAGGGCCGGATGTTCTGGAAAAAAGACAGTTTTATTCAGTTTTGGGCTGGTGAATGATTCTCAAGCAGACCGATGCTTTTACTCGTGGCCGAGATTATCTGCATCGGGTACAGGGGTTTGCCCTAGAACCGGGTATGGTGGATGTGTTCGATAACGTGCGCGATCGCATCCCCATTTGTACTTGGATCGGCGATAATATTAACACCGTTAACGCTCAGATCAACACCTATCTCGACCTTTGTCATGAGTGCTTTCATCCTCAAGAGCGTCGCCACATCCAAATTTTTGCAGTCCCAATAGCTCAATCCTTCGGCATCGACGGGCTGTGCAATATTCTCACAAACCCAATCACTATTTTGATAGATGTCGGTCGAGTTGCACCTAGAGACTGGTTTAGTGTAGTCGTTCATGAATACGCCCATGCCCATCTAGGAGACTTTGGTCACAATCAGCAGTTTGCTAGCATCCTATCTCATCTATGTTTAGGATTGGGATTGGAACCACCCTACTGGAAGGCAGGGATGGAAGCAACTTTGCGTAGTTGGCCTCACTGTAAGTCAACCATAGATCCCCTGGAATTTTGGATAGGTCAAGAGAGTAGGGAGTAGGGGAAGCAGAGGAGACAAGAGGTGAGAATTAGGAACAAGTCTTTCCCCTTGTTCCTAATTCTCCTTGTCCCTAAGTCTTCTTCCCCACTCCCCATTAATTTCTTTTGCTATATGTTAAAAATTATTGCTTTATTTCAAAAAGGTGAAACTGAATCTTCTAATCTGAACTATGTGAACAAAGTTTTTTAGGTAGTTATGAGGATGTCAAAGATTAGCTATGGGTTGAGTCGAACAAGCTAATCCTTGTTTTTTGGAATAGTTAAATTCCCCTTAGTTAAGTTTCGTGAAATTTTATCAGAATCTTAAGTTGTGATACAACTACTCCTTTAATATGTGATCTAAAGTTGTTAACTTTAATTAAGAATATGGAGGCTTTAGAGTGGCAATTCCTCTGTTAACATACGACCCTTCAAGTCAGAACCAGCGTGTAGCTGCATACGAAGTACCCGGTGATGAACAGCCCAGGATTTTTAGTACAGACAATCTGCTTTCTCCGTCAGATTTAGACGTTCTGATCGAAGCAGCATATCGTCAAATTTTCTTTCATGCCTTTGCTGCCGATCGCGAAACATTTTTAGAGTCCCAACTCCGTAATGGACAGATTACAGTGCGGGACTTTATTCGTGGATTGCTACTTTCCAATACCTTTAAGAAAAGCTTCTACGACCTCAACAATAATTATCGCTTTGTTGAGCAAGTAATCCAGCGCGTTCTAGGACGCGACCCATACAGTGAGCGGGAAAAAATTGCCTGGTCAATTGTAGTCGCTACCAAAGGTATTAGAGGCTTTGTTGATGAAGTCCTCAACACTGAAGAGTACCTGAGCAATTTTGGAGACTCCACACTACCTTATCAACGCCGTCGCATATTGCCATCCCAATCTGAAGGTGAGTTGCCATTTAACATCAAATCTCCGCGATACGAAGCTTACCACCGTGCCAAACTGGGTTTCCCCCAAATCATTTGGCAGATCGAAGTACGCAGATTCCTCCCACAAGAGCAAAAGCCCAAGGCAGGCGATCCGGCTCTATTTTTGGCAATGGCACAAAGTGTCAATGCAACAGGCAATACGCCACAAAGGATCTCGTCATTCAACATCGATATCGAAAAGTCTGTACCTTATCGGCAACTGGCAGGAATTAAATAACGATTTTTTGTCGGTGGCTGGCTAGTACATCCATTTGATCATTTTATAGCGTGCATAAGTCTTGGGTTATGTAGGAGTTTCATTTAGGTATAACTAGTGGAACAGACTCTATCCCATGTCTAATGCACGCTAGTTGTTAACGGGTATTGGGCATTGGGCATTGGGCATTGTTTTTTTCTAAATTGCTCAATGTCTGTGAAATGGGGCTAGTTTCAGGCGTGGGATGAGCTTAGGAACGTGGATTAAATAAAATGCAAAACTTCATCCTGTCTCTAGCTTCCCTCTCCTTTATAAGGAGAGGGATTGAGGGTGAGGTAAGCCAGAGACATAAATTCTATGTTATTTAATTCTTATTGCTTAAAGTGTAGTTCGTCTTTTTAACATCTCTAAAAGTTTTGTAAAATGGCTGGGAGGGTTTGCTGTCACTTCAATCAACTCTCCAGATACGGGATGCTGCAATTTTAGTCGCCAAGCGTGCAGTGCTTGACCGGGCAAATTTACCCCTACTGAATGACCAGAACTATAAACTGGGTCGCCGACAATAGGATGACCCATTTTGGCGCTGTGGACGCGAATTTGATGGGTGCGTCCAGTTTCTAGTTGGAAATGGATTAAGGTGAAGTTACCGAGGCGTTCTAGTACTTGCCAATGAGTGACGGCGGCTCGTCCGCCTTGTTCAACAGGCATAATAGCCATTTTTTTGCGGTCTTGTGGATGGCGACCAATGGGCAAGTCAATTCTGCCACTTTCAACTTTTGGCGCACCGTAAACCACGCCCAAGTATTCTCTGCGTGCGGTTTTAGCCTTGAGTTGTGCTTGTAGGTGATGATGGGCAACTTCTGTTTTAGCGATCGCGATCGCACCCGTTGTATCCTTATCCAATCGATGGACAATACCCGGACGTTGGACTCCGCCAATTCCTGGTAAATTGGGACAGTGTGCTAATAGAGCATTTACCAAAGTGCCATCTGGATGACCGGGTGCAGGATGGACAACCAAGCCTGCGGGTTTGTTGAGAATGAGTAGCTGGTCATCTTCGTAGAGGATATCTAAGGGGATATCTTCTGCAAGCAGTTCTAAAGGTTGCGCTTCTGGTATTTCGAGAGTGATGCGATCGCCTAGCTTGACATTGATCTTCTTGGATGTGCAAACTTTATCGTTAAGTTGGACGTTACCCTGTTCAATTAACTGTTGGATGCGGGAACGGGATAAATCTGGTAATTCTTGGGAAAGGAAACGGTCAAGGCGATCGCCTTTACTATCGACACAGTGTATCGTATTACTGGAGGGAAGTAAGCTAGATGCTGCATCCTCTAGATTATAAGAGAAGCGATCGCCCTTGGCGTTGGCGGAGCGATCGCTATTTTCTTGGATTTGTAAATTAAATTCGGTCACAATTGCTCTGGATTATTAATTCCCCGTTCTTTAAGTAAAGCGCGGAATGTTTTAAAAGGGCGGTTATAAATCCTGTCTACCCAAGTAAAACCTTGATTTTACCTTATTCCACAGAGGCGGACGAGAGTTTATGTATCTGCAAATTCTGCCTTAGCTGTCTTGTATTTGTTTTCTTACCAATTGTCGAAACGCTTTAAGTGCTGAACTCATTCCTGTGGTTCGCGCCATTTCTACAAATCGGGGAATGAGTTCTGTGATAGAAAAAGTAGGAAATGTGGGGCTGATGAGAGACTTCACATATTGCTCACCTTGCAGCAAGCTAATTTCTAGGTTTTTGCTTTCATATCGCCAAATTTCAGGTACTCTCAACGCCTCGTAGGCACTAATTTGGGTTTTAGAGGTGACATCAATTTCAATCGCTAGATCAGGAGGAGGGTCAACAGTTAGGTCGATCCTATCTTTCCCAATCATTAGCTTATAGTTTTGAATATAAAAACAATCATCGGGTTCAATACCTGCACTTATATCTTTTCGTTTAAAGGTAGTTGAACCTAAAGACTCCCAATTGAGATCGAGTTCATCTAGCAAAGCTTTCACCAAGTCTCCGATAATTACCTTAGATCGCTCATGTTCTGGTAATGGAGCCATAATTTCTAACGTTCCTTGGCTGTATGCTACTCGACTCCCGCGATGTTCTCCTAACTCGTTGAGGATTGCTTCAAATACTTGCCAACTCACATCTTCCAGTATTATTCTTTGCCCTGCTGGAACTCGAATTTGTCTGAGTTGAAGAGTAACCATAGGATGTTAGTTGTTAAATAATTTCATTTTTACTCAAATTTGACATCAGTGGTAATGTGGAGGATAGTATTCATGTTGTTTTTATCAAGGTTATTTTATCTCAAGAGGTTCATGTGGATGAAATTCAAGACATACATTATTTGGTTTATGACTATTAGGATATATAAATATTTTAATTTCTAATTTGCCTTTCTGCCAACCTTTACCATCAACTTTAAGAACCTGACAATCTTTGACAGCATTTAGTTTAATTTCACTAAAGGGTATGGACTCGTCTCCAGCACATATACTGCCAAACAAACTACCAACTGAATCATTATTAATTTGAGTTTTATATGTACAAATTTCCTGACGCCATTTTTTGATAAATTGTCGTATAACTAACTCTCTTAGTTTACTTACTTTATAAGTATCATTCTCAAATAAAATGACATCATCTCCACAGTCTAGAGGAATAAATTTATTTTTCATACCAATATCTATACTGACAATTAAAAGTTGCCAATCTATACTTACTACTAAATTATACTGGGGTTTTATTAACAGTAAGTTAGTATAAATACTGAATAATTAACTGTAAAGAAACAATCTGAGCAGCATCAAGCGATCGCTCAACAACATTATTCTTTAAAATCTCACCCAAAGACGCAGAGTTTTCTTTGCGTCTTTGCGCCTTTACGTGAAATTATCATTCTACAAATTCGGCGGAATACAAACATCTGGCGCACATAACCCAATAAACTCTAGTCTTGTCACCTCAAGAGTATTCAAATGCACGCGACGGATGGCATGATTATTGGTATCGGCAATATATAAATGTGAACTCAAAACACTCAATCCAGAAGGTTCAAAAAACCGAGTGTTCTTACCCTGGCCATCTTGTAAGCCACTAGTACCATCTCCTAAAACTGTTTGACAATTCCCTGTACTGGGACTCACCAATTTAATTTTGTGATTGTAGGTATCTGCTACCCACAGAAAATTTTGAGCATATTCCACTCCTAAACAGTGTTGTAAACGGACATCTTCACCTTGTCCATTTACATCGCCAAAACCAAATAACCCCCCACTACCGCAAACAGTTCGCACTTGATAGGGTTCTACAATTCCAACACCCCGAATTGAGCTAACTTCACTGTCAGCAATATATAATTCATTCCCATCTGTACTGATACCGCTAGGTTGAGCAAAGGCAGATTCAGTAAGTGAACCATCAATACAAGCTTCTGCACCAATACCAGCATAAGTTTTAATGATGCCAGTTTCTAAATCCATTTCCCAAATTTGATGAGGCCCAGCCATTGCAATAAACAAGGTATTTCCCACTTTGACTAAATCCCAAGGAGAATTTAGCGCAGTTTCTAAACCAGCACCGCCATGAGGACGGATATTGCGGCTTTGTTCACCAGTTCCTGCGATCGCTTCCACCACTTGACGCTTCAAGTCAACTCGCCGCAGTGTATGATTTTCTGTATCAGCAACATAAAGAATTTGATTTTCTGCATCAAATGCCATTCCTTGTGGTGCAAAAAATTGTGCTTCGTTAAAAGCACCATTAGTTAAGCCAGATTTTCCAGTACCAATCAAGTGTAAAATTTCCCCATCAAAGCTACTCAAAATCAGGCGATGATGTCCAGAGTCAGCAATGAATAAACCTATTGGAGTAGCTAAAACTTTACCAGGAAAAGCTAGGGGTGTGATTAATGGTTGACGCTGTTTTTCTAAAGTCAAACTGAACTCTTGAAAATTAATTGTTCCTTTTTCTTGGTGTTGCTGAATTACTTTTTGAATCAACTCGTCTAAAGTGTCACGATTTCCTTCACCAGAAATCTGACCAATCACGTAACCTTCTGGATCAATAATTATTAACGTAGGCCAAGCACGTACAGCATACTCTTCCCAAACTCGAAAATTGCTGTCAACTACAACTGGGTGTTCAATATCGTAGCGCAGGATAGCTTGGCGAATATTTTCTGTTTCTTTTTCGTTGTCAAATTTGGCAGAGTGAACGCCGATAACGGTAAGGCTATCTTTATATTTTTGTTCTAAATATTTCAGGTTTGGCAGAATATGCAGACAATTGATACAGCAGTATGTCCAAAAGTCTAAAATTACGACTCTACCCTTGAACTGCTTAAGAGATAAAGGTTTTTCGGTATTGAGCCAAGAGTAATTTTGCGGTAATTCAGGCGCTCTAACACGGGGAATCATCTTTACTGCCTACCTCTGATAATTTAGTACAATCAATACTTATTGACCAGCATTAAAAACTTGTTCCGCCGTCAACTTTAACTCAGGGAAAGTAGGAGATATTATTTTATCGCTACCCCGAAACTGACTGACTTGGTATTCACCATCAATTAGTTGATAAACTGAAATAGTGGGTTGTTTAGGATTACCAATAAATTTCCTAGCTCCCAAGGCTGCATAATCAACAATCCAATATTCAGGAATGCCCATCTCCTCATAATCGGCAAGTTTCAGATAATAATCATCGCGCCAATTGGTACTGACAACCTCAATTACTAAAGGAATTGATGTACCGTTAGTCACGGTAGAAGATTTTTCCCAAAGAGGTTCATCAACCAAAGCCATATCATTTAGTATTAATACATCAGGGAAATAACCTGATTCTCTTTCCGGTGGTTTTACAATTGCTTGATTGGGGATAAAGTAGGTGAGATTTAATCGTCTAAACTCTAAAGTCAATTCAGCAGATGAAAATCCTTTTATCCTTTCATGTTTCCCGGTTGGCTGTGCCATTTCGACAATTTCTCCATTATGTAGTTCGTAGCGTACCCCAGAGTTTTCGGGATACCAGGTGATAAATTCGTCAAAGGGAACTATTTTCGGTAAGGTTTGGGTCATAACAATTGATTACTGTAGGTTGTGCTTTTATTCTAGAAGTACTGTACCTTCCTCGGTTTCTTCCTCCTAATTTTCTGAAATAAGCCGATGAAAAATAATGATATATTACTGTGTGTTGCTACTAGAGGCTTAGACAAGAGTTAAAACGCCAAGAAGTTTAAAGCTAAAAACTGGCTAGTCTTGAGAACTGCCAGTTTCTAACTTTCAGGAACCGCATAAATTAGAAATGTTTTTAGCGTTGCACGCCACCCCTTAATCTCTTAAAAACTTGGCTCCCATCGCCACCTCTGATCTGAGCTTCTACCAGAAGAGTTAAATCCAGATATTTCGCATTCATTAAGTAGCAATGCCGCACCACTAGCTGTGCCAGGATCTCCAGATACATCAATGCATTTGTCGGATAATCCATTTCTAAGAAATCCTGCACCAATGTATTCCCACCTCTGATCTGTGGTTCCAAAGGGACTGCTAAATCCAGATAGTTCGCATTCAGAAAGTATCAATCGCGTACCATTAGCTGTGCCTGGCTGTCCCTCTACATCAATGCATTTGTTGGATAATTTATTTCTGATAAATCCCCCACGAATAAATTCCCATTTCTGATCTGTTGGTCTACCGGAACCGGTAAATCCAGATAGTTCGCAGTCAAAAAGTATCAATCGCGTACCATTAGCTGTGCCAGGATCTCCATCTACATCAATGCACTTGTTTGATAGTTCGTTTCTTATAAAGATTCCCCCTACTTGTGCAATAGCATTTTGATTTTCTAGAACGCAAGTTGCTCCCCATAACAGCGAACCGACGAAGCCAACTGCGATCGCTCTACACTTTTTTGAATTAAGTTTCACAAGTTTTTTCTCCTTGATCTCGTGTTTCTACGTATTACAAAGCCTTAATCAACATCAGATTATACTGTTAGTAGCTATTTAATAAATAAACTTTTAGAAAATTTACAATTTGAAAAGACTTGACAAACTAACTACTACGAAGTTATCAGCCTGGGTGCAACTAGCCAAAACCCAAGCTAAACAGGGACAAGTTACCGATCGCATTCCGAAATTAGCTAAAGCTAATCCTGGTTGGTTTGCAGTTCACATCTGCTGTAAATCGGGAAAAACTATCAGCTTTGGAGATACAACTTATGTGTTCCCGCTAATGAGTGTTATTAAGACATTTTCTCTTCTATATGTGCTAGAAAATTTTGGTGCAGAAAGGGTTTTTGAGTGGGTTGGGGTGGCACCATCAGATACACCCTTCAATTCTTTAGAACAATTAGTTAGCGATCGCGGATACCCCCGTAACCCCATGATTAATAGTGGGGCAATTACTCTCGCTGATAAATTACCTGGAAACGACGCTACCCAACGCACTCTTTTATTTTGTCAATGGCTCAACCAATTAGCAGGTTGCCAATTAAGGTTAGATGAGGTATTGCTAGCTTCAGTCCGATTAACCCGATCAACAGCCAATGAAGCGATCGCAAACTATCTCGCCGAAACAAGTCATCTAGAAAATTTGGAAACAGCACTTGACACTTATAAGCAAATATGCTGTCTCTCTGGGCGAGTTGAAGATTTAGCCCTGTTAGGAAAATTATTAGCTTGTGAAAATGGCCATTTATCATCACAAAACCGCCGGATTGTCAACGCTGTAATGTCAACTTGTGGGTTATATGAAGCTTCTGCTCAGTTTGCAGTCAGAGTTGGTTTACCGATGAAATCAGGGATTGGTGGTGGAATTGTAGCAATAGTACCAGGTGAGGGAGCGATCGCTTGTTACAGTCCCGTGTTGGATAATATCGGAAATCCTGTAGGTGCGATCGCGTTTGTTGAGGCTTTAGCGCAAGAGTTACAGTTGAGTGTCTTTGGTTAACTCCGGTTTTTCTGCTTGGGGGGCGCTTATTTTAGGTAACGGCGTTGATTCAGGAGTTGGCGTTACCTCTGGCTGTGGTTCTAGTGCAGGAGACTTAATGATCTCTGGCAGTGCCGATGGCAAACTAGAAGATGGCGCAACTGGTGCTTCTGGGGCGGGGACTTTACCAGCCCGACGATTGAAAAATCCGCCAAATCTAGGTTTTGTTGGCTGAGGCGTAACTTTTTCAGGTAACGGCGTTGATTCAGGAGTTGGCCTTACCTCTGGTTGTGGTTCTGGTATTGGCGTAATTATTTCAGGTGCAGGAGACTGAATAATCTCTGGTAGCGTGGGTGGCAAACTAGGAGATGTCTCAAGTGGTGCTTGTGGAGTGGGAACTTTACCAGCCCGACGGTTGAAAAATCCGCCAAATCTAGGTTTTGTTGTCTGAGGGACAACTTTTTCGGGTAACGGCGTTGATTCAGGAGTTGGTATTACCTCTGGCTGAGGTTCTAGTGTTGGCGTAATTATTTCTGGCGATATCGGGGACAAGGTGGGAGATGGTACCGTTGGAACTTCCAATTTCGGTTGTTCTGGCTTGGTTGGCTCTGTTTCAGATTCATTACATTGGATGAAGCAAGGCAGCTTATCTTTAGCCTCACAATCTTGTACCCCTTGCCCATAAAGGAACATTATCACCTCTATAAATTACCAAGTTTCCATCATCTTGAACTTGGAGACGACAACTAGAACCAAGCCCAAATGTATCAGTTGCCCAGATAGGGATTGTATTAAATGCATAAGTGACTAAATTGCAGTCGGATTGCATAACGATGTGCATAACTGCTGTGTTAAGAGTGTTTGATGCCCACAGAGTAGTGGAGGGTAAATCATAAAGAACAAAGTTTCCATCAGATTGCAGTGCAGCGGCAAATCGCCCATTAGGTGAAATCAAGCCTTGACCAGGCAATAAGTATTCGCCTGTATTAAGAATAGATTTACCAGTACCCATTAGAACCTGGTTTATAAGCAACTTAACTTGTGATGAATCTGTAAATTTTGTCACTGAATTTGTCAATGATGTACTAGCATCCGCTAGAGCCTTGTTTTGTTGAATAAGCAACGTAGCTTGTGAGGAAATTGCAAATGCTGTTGTTAAACCTAGAATTTTAGAGAGTTTAGATAATTTCATAAACTTACTTCCAATAAAGTTCTGTTGTCTATAAACTTTTATATCGTTTTTGAACATCTATAACTTGCGAAGTATTTCGCAAGTTATAGATGTTCATCTTGGTGTTTATCCAGTATCATAAAGCCTTGATATACTTCAGGTTATACTGTTAGTTACTATTTAATAAATAAACTTTTATAAAAGTTACACTTTGAAAGGATTTGACAAACTAACTACTGCGAAGTTATCAGCTTGGGTGCAACTAGCCAAAACCCAAGCTAAACGAGGGCGAGTTACCGATCGCATTCCCCAATTAGCCAAGGCTGATCCTCGTTGGTTTGCAGTTCATATCTGCTGTGAATCGGGAAAAACTATTACCTTTGGGGATACAGCTTGTATTTTCCCACTAATGAGCGTTATTAAGACATTTTCCTTACTTTATCTGCTAGAACACTTTGGTGCAGAAACGGTTTTTGGGTGGGTTGGGGTGGAACCATCGGATAAACCCTTCAATTCTTTAGAGCAGTTGGTTGCCGATCGCGGATATCCCCGCAATCCGATGATCAATAGTGGAGCAATTACTCTCGCTGATAAGTTACCTGGAAAGGATGCTACCCAACGCACTCTTTTATTTTGTCAATGGCTCAACCAATTAGCAGATTGCCAACTATCTTTAGATGAGGTAATGCTGACTTCAGTCCGATTAACACGCTCAACAAGCAATGAAGCGATCGCAAACTATCTCGCCGAAACAAGTCATCTAGAAAATTTGGAAACAGCACTTGACACTTATGAGCAAATATGCTGTATCTCTGGGCGAGTTGAAGATTTAGCCCTGCTAGGAAAACTCCTAGCTTGTGAAAATGGCTGTTTGCTAGCACAAAACCGCCGGATTGTCAACGCTTTAATGTCAACTTGTGGGTTATATGAAGCTTCTGCCCAGTTTGCAGTCAGAGTTGGTTTACCGATGAAATCAGGGATTGGTGGTGGACTTGTGGCAATAGTACCAGGTGAGGGAGCGATCGCTTGCTACAATCCCGTGTTGGATAATATCGGAAATCCTGTAGGTGCGATCGCGTTTGTTGAGGCTTTAGCGCAAGAGTTACAGTTGAGTGTCTTTGGTTAACTCCGGTTTTTCTGCTTCGGGAGCGCTTATTTTAGGTAACGGCGTTGATTCAGGAGTTGGCGTTACCTCTGGTTGTGATTCTGGTATTGGCGTAATTATTTCAGGTGCAGGAGACTCAATAATCTCTGGTAGCGTGGGTGGCAAACTAGAAGATGGCGCAACTGGTGCTTCTGGGGCGGGGACTTTACCAGCCCGACGATTGAAAAATCCGCCAAATCTAGGTTTTGTTGGCTGAGGCGTAACTTTTTCAGGTAACGGCGTTGATTCAGGAGTTGGTATTACCTCTGGCTGAGGTTCTAGTGTTGGCGTAATTATTTCTGGCGATATCGGGGACAAGGTGGGAGATGGTACCGTTGGAACTTCCAATTTCGGTTGTTCTGGCTTGGTTGGCTCTGTTTCAGATTCTTTAGGAATTTCAGTTTCGGGAATTGGCTGTTTTTCTACCTTCGGTTGTATTTGGGGTGTTTTTTCAACGGACGGCGTAGGTACGAGTCTATAATTTGGGTCTACAATAGGGCGCACTTCATCTACTGTGAGTTCTCCTCTGGTAATTCTCGACAAAGTGTCTTTACCATTTGGCTGGTAGTCAATCAATCTAACTGTGGTATTAAAGGCATTTTTGACAGGATTTCCCTGGTTATCGAGAAATTCTAGTTTTACCCAGTTTTTTCCTCGACGGAAGCCTTTAAGATAAACTGCTTGCCAGCGATCAAAAATAAAGCTTTCACCATTAATTGTGGAGCGAATGCGCCAATCACTGAATTCGTCCTTAGGGTTGTCTTTCAGGGCGAGGTGCAGCGGAGCGTTAGTTAGGTAAAAGTCCAGTAAGATTGGTTCTGCTCCGTAGCTGCTTTGAGGGCGGCTGTAAGTTAGCAGGGGTAACTTGGGATCTGGGTTGTTGTCGTCGGTTTTGGTAAAGACATGAAATGTTGTTTGGGCATAAGCACCTTCATTCTTAAAGCTTTCATGCCAAGGACGAGAGGCAAAGACGCGCAGGGTATGAGTACCTGGAGATAAGTCTGGCAAAACCAAGGGCTGATCCAGATCGTAAACAGGTATATAAGGTTGGTTATCTAGAATTACGTGTAGATGGGGCCCTAGTTGTAATTGTGAGTCTTTAAATATTGGTAGATCCTTAACCTGAAAACTGGCTGTGGCTTTGTTGCCTTGGAGAACTTCATCAGCTTGTGGAGTAACAATTGTCACTTGTGGCTGATAACCTTCCAAAATTGTTCGCAGTTCTTGGATAACAGATGGTGGGGAAACTTCCGAAAATTGCTTTGAAATTTGAGAAATCTGTGGAGAGTTTTCTCTTCTATAGTCAGTAGATACTTCCTGGCTACTGACTTTCTCACCACAACTGGTCAAGCTTAATACCAGCACCAATGTCATTACCCACCTGAAAATCGGGAACCTCTCAGGGAGGAGCTTCTCTAACACCCTTTTTTGCCACGAGTTCATGCGTTGCACCCAGTGATGATCTTCGACAATTTAGAGATTATTTTGGCTCAAACTGTCCATCTGGAACTATAGCCCAAAAGATGAAATCTGCCTCAAATCCCATAATTTTTCTTGTGTATCTCAGGAAATTCTAAAATAAACCACGTCTATCTTGAAACCTGTAGTTCTTCACTGATGAAAAGGATTTGCCCTCATCCCCCAACCCCTTCTCCCAGATTTGGGAGAAGGGGAGCCAGAATTTCAAACTCCCTCTCCCATATATGGGAGAGGGATTTAGGGTGAGGGCGAAAACTACGGTTCTCAACTTAGATGAGGTTTAAGTCATATTGTTTACAGCTTTTTACTTACAACAATGGAAATATGACACAAATGTTCATGACTAATAGCAGCAAAAGCTGGAACATCAGCTTACACAACCAAACCATAAAATTTGCCAATTGTTACTCTTTGTAAATTAAATCGATAATCTATTGACTTTTGGACAAAAACTTTAAAGTTAAAAGGCAGTTAAGGGAGGAATTCCAGCAATATTTCAGCAAGTTTGAATTATTGTTAAAATATCTCCAACTATCTCCAACAAAGTACAAGTTAAGACTCTATAATTCAACGAGAAACAACAATCCACATCGGTCTTCATCGCGGCTTCAGCAAAATGGAATTTGCGGTAATGGTTAAGTTTGTGGTATTCATGATTCCTCATTCCTTATCTAGAGAGGAGGTCGAATGACAATAAGTCCTCCGGAGCGAGAGGTAAAAAAGGCAAGAGTAATCGTCGATAACGATCCAGTTCCAACCTCATTCGAGAAATGGGCGCAACCTGGACACTTCGACAGATCCTTAGCCAGAGGCCCCAAAACCACCACATGGATTTGGAACCTGCACGCACTCGCCCATGATTTCGATACACATACAAGCGATTTAGAAGATATATCCCGCAAGATATTCTCAGCCCACTTCGGCCACTTAGCCGTAGTGATGGTTTGGTTTAGTGGGATGATTTTCCACGGCGCGAAGTTTTCTAACTACGAAGCTTGGTTAAGCGATCCGTTGAACGTTAGACCAAGTGCTCAGGTTGTTTGGCCCATTGTGGGACAAGACATTTTAAACGGTGATGTTGGCGGTGGTTTCCACGGTATTCAAATCACCTCTGGTTTGTTCCAAGTATGGCGTGGCTGGGGGATCACAAATTCCTTCCAGCTTTACGTGACTGCGATCGGTGGCTTGGTATTAGCAGCCTTGTTCCTATTTGCTGGCTGGTTCCACTACCACAAACGCGCTCCCAAACTGGAATGGTTCCAGAATACGGAGTCGATGCTGAATCACCACTTGTCAGTATTGCTGGGTTGTGGTTCCTTGGGATGGACAGGTCACTTAATCCACGTGTCCAATCCGACCAACAAGCTTTTGGATGCAGGCGTTGCTCTCAAAGACATACCCTTGCCCCAAGAGTTCATCTTGAACAAAGACTTGTTGACCGAGCTGTATCCTAGCTTTGCTGCTGGTTTAGCACCTTTCTTCACCTTGAACTGGGGTCAGTATGCTGACATCCTTACCTTCAAGGGCGGTCTGAACCCAGTAACAGGCGGCTTGTGGATGACTGACATTGCTCATCACCACTTAGCGATCGCAGTTCTCTTTATCATTGCTGGTCACCAGTACCGTACCAACTGGGGTATTGGTCACAGCATTAAAGAGATCCTAGAAAACCACAAAGGCCCTTTCACCGGTGAAGGTCACAAAGGTCTCTACGAAAACCTGACCACATCCTGGCACGCTCAGTTGGCTACTAACCTGGCCTTCTTGGGTTCGCTGACCATCATCATCGCGCATCACATGTACGCGATGCCCCCCTATCCATATTTGGCAACTGACTACGCTACGCAGTTGTGCATCTTCACCCACCACATGTGGATTGGTGCATTCTGTATAGTCGGCGGTGCGGCTCACGCTGCCATCTTCATGGTGCGGGATTACGATCCGGTTTTGAACCAAAACAACTTGCTGGATCGGGTGCTTCGTCACCGCGATGCGATTATTTCTCACCTTAACTGGGTGTGTATCTTCCTCGGCTTCCATAGCTTTGGACTTTACATCCATAACGATACAATGAGTGCCTTGGGTCGTCCCCAAGACATGTTCTCTGATACTGCAATACAGTTGCAGCCAGTATTTGCTCAGTGGGTACAAAATATCCACACCCTAGCTCCTGGTGGCACTGCTCCCAATGCCCTAGAACCCGTTAGCTATGCTTTCGGCGGTGGGATTTTGGCTGTAGGCGGTAAAGTAGCGATGATGCCCATTGCTTTGGGTACGGCGGACTTTTTAATCCACCATATTCACGCATTCCAAATCCACGTTACTGTCCTAATTCTGCTCAAAGGTGTACTGTATGCCCGTAGCTCTCGTCTGATTCCAGATAAAGCAAACTTGGGCTTCCGCTTCCCCTGCGATGGTCCTGGTCGTGGCGGTACTTGTCAAGTGTCTGGTTGGGATCACGTATTCCTCGGACTTTTCTGGATGTACAACACAATATCCATTGCAATTTTCCACTTCAGCTGGAAAATGCAATCGGATGTCTGGGGAACGGTAGATGCAGATGGTGCTGTGACTCACATCACTGGTGGTAACTTTGCCCAAAGCGCTATTACCATTAACGGCTGGTTGCGTGACTACTTGTGGGCGCAATCTTCACAAGTCATCAATTCCTATGGCAGCGCGCTATCTGCCTATGGTCTACTCTTCTTAGGCGCTCACTTTGTCTGGGCATTCAGCTTGATGTTCCTGTTCAGTGGTCGCGGCTACTGGCAAGAACTGATTGAGTCCATTGTTTGGGCGCATAACAAACTGAAGGTAGCACCAGCAATTCAGCCTCGCGCTCTGAGTATTATTCAGGGTCGGGCTGTAGGGGTAGCTCACTACCTCTTAGGAGGAATTGTCACAACTTGGGCATTCTTCCATGCACACATCCTTTCAGTAGGGTAGCAATCAGCAGAATTTTGGATTTTGGATTTTAGATTTAATCCAAAATCCAAAATCTAGAATCTAAAATTTCGCTGATATTTGATGGCTAAAGGTCAGAGGATTTATTAAACCTATGGCGACGAAATTTCCGAAATTTAGCCAGGATCTCGCACAGGACCCGACGACTCGTCGGATATGGTATGCGATCGCTACAGGCAACGACTTTGAAAGCCATGACGGCATGACGGAAGAAAATCTTTACCAAAAGATTTTCGCAACTCACTTCGGTCACTTGGCAATCATCTTCCTGTGGGCATCCAGCCTCCTGTTCCACGTAGCCTGGCAAGGTAACTTTGAACAGTGGATTAAAGATCCCCTTCATATCCGTCCCATCGCCCATGCGATTTGGGACCCCCACTTTGGTAAACCTGCTATAGAAGCTTTTACCCAAGCTGGCGCTAGTAATCCCGTAAACATTGCTTACTCTGGTGTCTACCACTGGTGGTACACCATCGGTATGCGGACAAACAGCGAACTGTACACTGGTTCAGTTGGTCTGTTGTTATTGGCATCAGTGTTCTTGTTTGCTGGTTGGTTGCACTTACAACCCAAGTTCCGTCCCAGCCTCTCTTGGTTTAAGAGCGCTGAACCCCGCCTGAATCACCACTTATCAGCTCTGTTTGGTGTCAGTTCTTTGGCTTGGGCCGGTCACTTGATTCACGTTGCTATCCCCGAATCTCGCGGACAGCATGTAGGTTGGGATAACTTCCTAAATACTCTGCCCCACCCAGCAGGCTTGACACCTTTCTTTACTGGTAACTGGGGTGTTTACGCCGAAAACCCTGACACAGCTGGTCATGTATTTAGTACTTCCACTGGTTCAGGGACTGCGATTCTGACATTCTTGGGTGGCTTCCATCCTCAGACAGAATCCTTGTGGTTGACTGACATGGCTCATCACCACTTGGCGATCGCAGTTTTATTCATTGTTGCTGGTCACATGTACCGCACTAATTTCGGAATTGGTCACAGCATCAAAGAAATGCTGAACTCCAAGTCCGGCTTAGTACCTGGTACCAAGAGTGAAGGTCAGTTCAACCTGCCTCACCAAGGTCTGTACGACACCATTAACAACTCCCTGCACTTCCAACTGGCTTTAGCCTTGGCAGCTCTGGGAACCATCACCTCCTTGGTGGCGCAGCACATGTACGCCCTGCCTCCTTACGCATTTATTGCGAAGGACTACACAACCCAGGCAGCGCTTTACACGCATCACCAGTATATTGCTGGCTTCTTGTTGCTTGGTGCTTTTGCTCACGGAGCCATCTTCTTGGTACGTGACTACGACCCTGAACAAAACAAGGGCAATGTACTCGACCGCGTATTACAGCACAAAGAAGCGATTATTTCCCACCTCAGCTGGGTGTCGCTATTCTTGGGCTTCCACACCCTCAGTTTGTACGTACACAACGACGTAGTAGTTGCTTTTGGCACTCCTGAAAAGCAAATCCTTATTGAGCCAGTGTTTGCTCAATTCGTCCAAGCTGCTAGTGGTAAGGTACTGTACGGATTCGACACCTTGCTATCTAATCCAGATAGCATTGCTTACACAGCATGGTCTAACTACGGTAACGTTTGGTTACCAGGCTGGTTAGATGCCATCAATGCTGGTACTAACTCCCTGTTCTTGACAATTGGCCCTGGCGACTTCTTGGTACACCATGCGATCGCTTTGGGTCTGCACACCACCACCTTGATCTTGGTCAAAGGTGCTTTGGATGCCCGTGGTTCTAAGCTGATGCCCGATAAAAAGGACTTTGGCTATGCCTTCCCTTGCGACGGCCCTGGTCGTGGCGGTACTTGCGACATCTCAGCTTGGGATTCTTTCTACCTCGCTACCTTCTGGATGCTCAATACCCTTGGTTGGGTTACCTTCTACTGGCATTGGAAGCATCTAGGTATTTGGCAAGGCAACGTAGCTCAGTTCAATGAGAACTCTACATATCTCATGGGCTGGTTCCGCGATTACCTTTGGGCTAACTCTGCTCAGTTGATTAACGGTTACAACCCCTACGGCGTGAATAACCTGTCTGTCTGGGCTTGGATGTTCCTATTTGGACACCTAGTTTGGGCTACTGGGTTCATGTTCTTAATCTCCTGGAGAGGTTACTGGCAAGAGTTGATTGAAACCCTTGTTTGGGCACATGAACGTACTCCTCTAGCTAACCTAGTTCGCTGGAAAGACAAGCCCGTGGCTCTGTCCATCGTTCAAGGTCGTGTAGTTGGTCTAGCTCACTTCACTGTTGGCTATGTCTTGACTTACGCCGCATTCTTGATTGCTTCTACTGCTGGTAAGTTCGGTTAATTCGGCTGCTAGTTTTGTAGATAAGTAATAAAAATCCCCTGCCGTAAGGTGGGGGATTTTTTTGAAACTCGGTAAATTCAAGGTTATGATGCTTATGACTTTATCTGCTAAGTTTTATACACCAGAGGTAATTTTTTATTTTCCAGATATAAAACATGGCATTTGCTGGGTTTCCCTGTTTGATGAAGGTGATATGGTTTTAGATCCATTTGCAGGTTCTAACACAAGCTGATTTGTAGCTGAGACTCTGCAACGCCGATGGATATCTTTTGAAATTAACGAGGATTATGTAATGGGAAGTCGTTATCGTTTTACTCAATAAAGATATTAAGTAAACATTCAGGACTGAGGAGTTAAAATCCATAACTCATAACTTCTAACTCATAACTACTTATTTAAATTTCTCCATTCACCTGCATTTGATGAACTTGATCTGCTAACTCTTGACGACCTTGCTCATCTAGTCTGTCAATTGCTAACATCCCCATCAGAATAACTTCTTTCAGGGTCAAACGTGTCGAATGTGCCTGTTTTTGCACAATCTCTTTAATAATGGGACTCACACCAATCGCTGTACTAGCTCTAGCCACGGAATAAAAGGAAAACACTAATGATTAAGCCTAAATCTTAGCACCTACCATCAAGTTATTTTATATAGTTAAAACTTAATTTAAATGTGTTTCAACTCATACTTCAATAAGTAAACATTAATTTAAAATTAGCTATGTAGAGAATAATCTTCTAAATGCAGGGCACTGTCCCACAAATGGAAAATTTATATCAAAACCTCAATTATGGCATTAAAGGTAAGAGCCTACTTTTGGATGAAAATAGATTTAACTTTTATTATCCCAGAATAACGGGTATAGTGTCTAACAGCGCTATAGATCGCTCTAGAGTTATCCCAAACCTTTTTGATTCAGGCTCTAACCTCTTTTCTTTATCAAATGATTATTTATTAGATTAGCAACGGCAGAAAGCAAAACTTCTGTCCTGAGATACTCAAAAATCACCTACTAATTGCCGAGTTCGTACACACTTGCAATATTTGTCGCAACTGAGTTATAAAAAATGGTCGGCTTGTGAAAATAGAGCTTTCAGTACAAGTATCCTCACACATAAGACTTGGATACCACCAAAAACACCGTAATTTAAAGGGATCATGAATTGTCTAATATAATCTCGCTAACACGCTTTACAGAACTATACAGTTTAAATAAGAATAATAACTTAACCGGAGTAAAATTTTCCTGAATACAGGCAACTAATGCTGTGATATGGAAAAGCAGTGAGTAGAGGAGAGATAAAGCGATGAGGGATCCTTATCTGTTGGCAGTAGGCTTGTTAACAGGATTAGCAATACCAGCATCGGCTCTTCCACATTTGTCGATTGTCCTGGCAGAAAATTCTAGACTCCTGTGGGATTTAAAACAAGGTTCGCAGACAATAGTAAGTAGACAAATCATCCCCAGTGTTGATCTTTCCTTACCAGAACTCAGCAGCCAAGCGTTCCAACCCCTAAAAAGTTCGCAGCCAACAGCAGGTGATAGAAATATCAACAGCGTTGATCTCTCCTTAGCAGAAGTCAGTAGTCAGGGGCCAACAGAGTCATCACTTAACCCCAGCGCCCAAGCAACTAGCCTCTCACTGACATCTGGGAATCAACTTTACTACCAAAGATTGGCGGCTCTGAAAACAGGTCAGATTTATACACGCGTAGATAGTGATAATTTGCAATCATTGTGGGAGTCGATTAAGAAGCGTCAATTAACCTATGATGACTGGAAAAGTTTACTAGCTTTAGAAGCGAGAGCGATCGCTCAAGGTCAAGGTGCAAATCATCTAAGTATCTTAGTTGGTGATTCTTTGAGCATGTGGTTTCCTAGAGAAAAACTGCCTGCTGGGAAATTATGGCTGAATCAAGGTATATCTGGAGATACTTCTAGTGGCGTTTTAAAAAGATTAGGGGCATTCTCGGTAACGCGGCCGGACGTGATTTATGTCATGGCTGGGATTAACGACTTACGAAAAGGCGCTAGTGATGAAACAATTTTGCGTAATTATCGCCGGATTATCCGTCGCTTACGACAAACTCACCCAAAAGCTCAAATCATTGCCCAATCAATTTTGCCTACTCGCGTAGCAAAACTTTCCAATAGCCGCATTCGGCACATAAACACACAACTAACCCAGATTGCCAAACAAGAAGGCGCTAATTATCTAAATATTTATAGCTGGTTTACGGATATGGAAGGCAATTTGCGCCCAGAGTTGACCACAGATGGGTTGCACCTGTCTCAAGAGGGTTATGATGTGTGGCGATCGGCACTACAGCAAATAGAATACAAGCTGACTCAGCGTGAAAAGTGAGCGATCGCTTTGCCGACATCTGGAGGATTAACGGTTGCTTTCTAGTTCCCGTAGAAAGTAAATAAGTATAAATTATGTCTTTATACAACCAAAATCTTATAATTTAACGCTCAAGGCTTCCCGATTCAAAACCTGATTTAACTTACCGCTACGATAACCTTCTAAATCCAGGGTTACGTAAAGAAATCCGAAATCTTGAAATGCAGAAACTACTTTCTGTAAATCTGTAGTTAACACAAACTCTTTAATTTGTTCTGATGCCAATTCAATCCGTGCTGTATCCCCTTCCGATCGCACCCGCAAATTCTGCCAACCTAGCTTTCGCAGATAAATTTCTCCTCTACCAACTCTTTGTAACTTAGCTACAGTAATCTCTTCACCGTAAGGAAAGCGGGAACTGAGACAAGGTTGAGCGGGTTTATCCCACCAAGGTAAACCGAGTTGTTGCGAAAGTTGTCTAACTTCAGCTTTAGTGACACCAACTTCTGCTAAAGGCGATCGCGCCCCTCTCTCTTTCGCTGCCTGAATTCCTGGGCGATAATCATGCAAATCATCGGCATTTACCCCATCTACCACGTATGGATAACCCAACTCTAAAGCTAAAGGTTTGAGAGTGTCGTGCAACTCACTTTTGCAAAAATAACAGCGATTAACCGGGTTAGAGGTGTAATTGGGATTTTCCATCTCGTGAGTCTGGACGATTTTATGCCCAATCCCAATAGTTGCGGCTTGAATTTTGGCATCTTCCAACTCTTCTGGTAATAACGAAGGAGAAACAGCCGTGACAGCCAAAGCGCGATCGCCCAACGCATCATAAGCAATTTTGGCAACCAAAGTGCTATCAACGCCCCCAGAGTAGGCAATCAACGCCTGCTCCATTTCTTGAAATAAGGCTCTTAATTGCTCAAATTTTTCTATCAGCATCATTTCCCAATCCTGCCCAAACCCTATAGCACCCAACAAATTCCATTGTAGTCATTTCTCTCTGCTCCCCTGCTCCCCTGTTTCCCCCGTGATTGATGCTTTGCTGTACTTGGCTACCAGACGGGCTAAAAGTGGTAAATCAATTGGTTTAGAAATATAGTCATCTACTCCAGCTGCTAGACAAATTTCGCGATCGCCTTTCATTGCCATTGCTGTTTGAACAATTACCGGAATCGTCCCATATTGCCGATTCTCTCGCAGATGCTGTACCAACTTAAGACCATTTCCATCTGGCAGGTGAACATCCATCAAAATCACCGCTGGTTCTAACTGTGTTAAAGCTTCCCACATCTCGGCAGCATTCTTAACCCAAGTCACCTGATATCCCAATTTACGTAGATAAACTTGCATCAAATTAGCGTTGGGTAAGTCATTTTCTACCAGCAAAATGTCTACATAAGAACTTGGGATGAAAGGCAAAGGAGATGAGGGGTATTTTGCTTCCCCTGCTTCCTCATCTTCCCCCACTGCTGCCTCTTGCTTAAAGGGAAGTACAAGGGTAAAACGGGAACCACAATTTACTTCAGATTCCACTTTCACAGAACCACCGTGAATTTCGGCGAGTTTTTGAGTCACTGCTAAACCCAAACCAGTACCTTCAACACTATCAGCTACAGCCTTGGCAATTTGGAAATAGGGTTGAAACATTAGAGCTTGGTCTTCTTGGGAAATGCCAGTGCCAGTATCCCAAACTGTAAAATGGATAAATTCACCTTTGGAAGCAACCTGTAAGCCAACACTTCCTTGACTCGTAAACTTTAGGGCGTTGGAGAGTAAATTCCACAGCATTTGCTTGAGTCGTAAGGAGTCGGCTACTAGGGTTGTAATATCAGGGTCAATTTCTTTGTCCAGTCTCAAACCCTTATTAGCGGCTTTCTCTTTCACCAACGCCAAAACATTGCAACACAACAGTTCCACGTCTATTGTTTCCCAGTGTACATCCAGCTGATTTGCTTCAATTTTAGAGAGATCCAAAATATCATTAATTAGAGCTAGCAAGTGCTTGCCGCCAGACTGAATGATATTAAAATACTCTTCCTGGCGTTCTCTAGTTGGTTCGTACCCTGGTGCTAAAAGCAGGTTGCTAGACATGATTATAGAACTAAGCGGTGTGCGAATTTCGTGACTAGTATTTGCCAGAAACTGATTTTTCAGTTGATTGGTGCGCTCCAATTCTTGATTAGAGCTACTTAACTGTTCACACCGTTGCTGCGAAGATAGGATATGTCTAAGTTGTAGCAAGACTGTCCTACAGTGTATGGCAGACCTTGCCATCAATTGTGATCTGAGTTGAGCCTGTGATTCTATGAGCGACTCGCGATCGCAGCTTCGGGACGTTGCGGCGATAATTAGCCAGCCCATGATCCTGCCAGAATCATCAGCTAATCGCCAAGCGCTCGGTGGTTCTTGATTCTCAAGCTGTTGTAAATCTTCGACTTTTATAACCTCTTGCAATCTCAACAGCACCTTTTTTTCTGCTGTCAGCACTTCTACAAATAAAGGTTGTGAGTTTGCGGATGGAGAAGGAGAAACATAGCAAACTGTGGCAACAGTTTCTTGTGGTTCAAACAAAGCGATGCCTACGGCATAATCTGTAAGCGCCAAATTACTGCCGTGAACAGCACTGTTAATCTCATCGACCACAGTTTGGAGAATTTCTGCTTCTGCGGCTCCTGCCTGTGAGACAGTGTTACAAGCAGAAAGCAGGCAATCATTAAGGCGACTTTGCAACTGGTTCAAGCTGCTCTCCAGCCACAACTTGGCGCGAAGTTGCTGAATTGTTGTCAAAGGTTTTGGACTTGCATCTATCTGTGAGTTCTGGTCTGGTAAGCTTGAGTACTGCTGCATGGTCAATTAGACCGCTGAACTAGTTTAACTTCACATAAAAATCCGAAAAGGATTCTATGTATATTAACGAACAATTCTTTTTTATTTATAAACCATAACCTATGCTGTTATAAACCGTAACTTATGATGTCAAATCTAGCTGCTATTACAAAAAAATTATTATATGAACCATTGACCTAAAATTTTTTAAAGCAACTGAAGGCTTATGGATACACAATTTGCCCAACTAATCGTTAATGGGATTGCGGTGGGGAGCATTATTGCTCTAGCGGCAGTCGGACTTACTCTTACCTACGGAATTTTACGGCTATCTAACTTCGCTCATGGTGACTTTCTAACTTTAGGAGCCTATCTAACCTGGCTGATAAACACTATTGGAGTCAATATTTGGCTGTCGATGATCCTGGGGGCGGCAGGAACAGTAGCAGCAATGCTGTTATCGGAAAAGTTACTGTGGTCAAAGATGCGCTCTATCCGTGCTACTTCGACTACGCTGATTATTATTTCTATTGGACTTGCCTTATTTCTTCGCAACGGCATTATTTTTATCTGGGGTGGCAAGAACCAAAATTATAATTTACCTGTTACGCCAGCTTTAGACATCGCGGGTTTAAAGGTGCCACAAAATCAATTATTAGTATTGGGGTTGGCGGTGCTAGCAATTTTGGCGCTGCATTACCTGCTGCAAAATACCAAAATTGGTAAGGCGATGCGAGCAGTTGCTGACGACCTAGACTTAGCCAGGGTTTCAGGTATCAATGTTGACCGAGTAATTTTATGGACTTGGGTAATTGCTGGCACTCTTACGTCATTGGGCGGCAGTATGTATGGCTTAATTACAGCCGTGCGCCCGAACATGGGATGGTTTTTAATTTTACCATTATTTGCCTCAGTAATTCTTGGTGGAATTGGCAACCCTTACGGTGCGATCGCAGCAGCTTTTATCATTGGCATCGTCCAAGAAGTCAGCACTCCTTGGCTGGGTTCACAGTATAAACAGGGTGTAGCACTGTTGATCATGATTTTGGTGCTGCTCATTCGTCCCAAAGGTTTATTCAAAGGAACGATTTGAGCAGCACCACTCCACTTCTAACTACTCAATAATGTGGAAATAGAAGGCTGCTACCACAAAATTGATAGCTAACAACAACAGTGCCCAGCCTGTGCGAAAGGCGTAGGGAGGTTTAGCTCCACTGTCGGCAACTGGTGAATTCTTCGTCGTTTTTGCAGTCATAATGCGATTCTCCTAATGTCAGGACTTTTTAAGAAATACCAAACTGGTGTACCAAATATTCAAATTCTTTAAGAATATTTGTGTGAAGTTGGGAATTAAGCATGGGGCATTGGGAATTGGGCATTGTCCCCTTATCCCACTCCCTCCTCTCCAGCATGATAGGAACTGCGAACCAGAGGCCCAGAACGGACATGGTTGAATCCCATTTCCCATGCTAATCTGCCGAGTTGATCGAATTCCTCTGGAGTCCAATATTTTTGGACTGGCAGATGTTCAAGAGTTGGACGCATATACTGCCCGATAGTCAAGCGATCGCACCCCACAGCCCTTAGATCAGCCATTGCTTCAACGACTTCATCAAGTGTTTCTCCGTGTCCCAGCATCAAACCTGATTTGGTGGGAATTGTCGGATCGATTTCTTTGACCATAGCTAGTACCGAGAGCGAGCGATCGTACTTGGCTCCTCGCCGCACTGGCCCAGTTAACCGTTTCACTGTCTCGATATTATGATTGAAACAAGCTGGTTTGGCTTTTACAATCATGGCTATTCGCTGGCGTTGACCTTCTTCCCCAACACCAGCACCACCCCAAAAATCTGGGGTCAGCACTTCAATTTGAGTTTCTGGGTTCAATTGGCGAATAGCCGCGATCGTCTCCACAAAGTGCCCTGCGCCCTGATCGGGCAAGTCATCACGGGCTACAGAAGTCAGCACCACATAACGCAATCCCAAAAGCTGCACTGCCTGGGCTACCTTTTGGGGTTCCTCTAAATCAAGAGGCATCGGTGCATGACCTTTATCTACTTGACAGAAAGCACAAGAGCGTGTGCAAGTAGGCCCCATTAGTAAGAAAGTTGCAGTTTTTTGGGCATAGCACTCCCCCCGGTTGGGACAGCGCCCTTCTTCACAAATCGTGTGAATTTGGCGCTGCTTAATAATACGTTGTACGGTAGAGATTTCACTGGCTTTGGCGATCGGACGACGTAACCAGCTAGGCATTGCCGTAATTTCAGACTTTAGTTCGGCTCGTTGTGACGAAATCATAGACATCTAAGCAAGATACGGATATAGAGTAATGGTCTGTTAATTAACAAATCATAGATAAGAATAGACGCGGGGATGCTCTCGCCGATGCACCATGCCTCCGTGTCCTTATGTGCCTTATGCCCTAGAACAAAGCTAAAGCCTTAAATATCACCATGACACAAATTGAAAAGAGCGCAAGCAAAGGTTTTGCAAAGCACCTCTAGAAATGTCATTTATACCGAAATATACTATCCCCCAATTTATAGAAATTTTGTATATAGTGGGGGAATTCTCAATGACAATCGGCAAAGTCGCTATTTACACTTAAAGTTTCTGTTAGAGAAAATAGTCGTGGCAAGCAACAAGATTTTAGTTATCGATGACACTACAGTTGTCAGGGTCAAAGTACGAGAAATGTTGCCTCCGGGCAATTTTGAGGTACTGGAAGCAAAAGACGGTTTGGAAGGACTAAATTTCATTCTTCAGGAAAAACTCAGCCTGATTATGCTGGATTTTCTGTTGCCTAAAATGAGTGGCTGGGAGGTTTTCCAGAAAGTTCAAGCCGATCCGGAGTTAAGGAAAATTCCTTTGGTGATCATGTCTGGTCGCAAGGAAGAGGTAACTGAGAAAATCACAGAACCCTTTGAATACTTTGAATTTCTGGGTAAGCCTTTTGATCAGAAGCAACTAATTGGCGCAATTAAGTTAGCTATGACCAAGGCGAAACTGCCACGCCCAGAACTAGTGTCAGTAGGAGCAGCAGTTGCTGTCAAAAATAGCACAGTTGCCAATTCTACTGTAGCCACTGCTACGGTAGCAACCCCTACTGCTGCAAAGACTACGGTAGCAACCCCTACTGCTGCAAATACTGCGGTAGCAACCCCTACTGCTGCAAATACTGCGATGCCTACGGCGGCAAGCAACGCAACCCCTACTGCGGGAGGAGCCTCCAACGCAGAAATTAATGCATTGAATGAGAAAATTGTCAAAATGCAAGTTGAAATCGATGGCTTGAAGAAACAGCTAACTCAGGTTGTGACCTTTATTAAACAAAAAATCAAGTAGCATTTGTACTCATTATTATTATCGCAGCTAAAAATACCCCGTTTCTAATAACGGGTGTCCGATTAAAAGCGGGTAAAAATAGTTAGTTCAAAAATACTTATGTGGACAAATCATCGTTGAAAACAAAATTCAAAAACAGGAAAAATAACTAGCAATTATCTGCACCTCTATAGCAGTCCTAAATAATTTGTAAACTTGTTCTATTGGCGCTCTTTTCTAACAAGACGTTGCGGGTTGGCAAAGCCTCCCCAAGAGTTGGCGGTAGCCCGCAGCAAGCCGCTGCGCGTCTACGATAATTTTTACAACTCAAATAGGATTGCTATATAAATATTTGAATTTTGAATTTCCAGTTCGCGCAGCGTCCAATACGGTTCACTTAGCGCCAAAAACTTTAAACGGTGTAGGTTGGGTTAAGCAAAGCCCAACCCAACCTACAATTTTTCACAAAGCCAAGTGTATTGGCGCAACGTTTTCGCAAAAGAAGAGGTTGACAGTCTAGCAAAGCAGCCCAATACCCACTAAACCTGCCGCAGTTTGCTCTTAATCTAAGGAGAACAGCAGGCTTTTTTATGGTTTGGTCTACTTACAAAATCTGCGTCAAAACTTGATAGCTAGCCCCCACTTATAAATCAGTGAGTTTGTGATTGAGATCCCGATGCAACAGTCAGATATCTAGACTAGTAACACTTTTTTTAAAATACAAAGTTGGATTAAGGAAAGCGAAACTTAACATTTGGAAATTTGTCAAGTTTTGCTCCGCTCTACCCAACCTAAAAAATCTTATTCAGTAGCAATTCTGTTCTGGTTAACACTACTTTTTTCAAAAGACAAGGGCAATAATGACTAATTTAAAGGCGATTGCCTTCATGAAAGAGGATATTCATCTGTAGTCCAACTGAAGATTGGTAGTTAATGTTCATATTGTAGCGATCGCCTCTATAGTCGTATAGAGCAATTTATTGTGAAAATGTTGCTGTTCTCAGAGTTTTTGGGAACTATATGATCATTAGGCTAAAGATTTGTCAGTCAGTCCGCCAATAAAACAAAGGTGACTTAGCTGCGATCGCAGAGCCAATAGTGAATAAGTAACAAGGAGTTAAATTCAGTTAAATACATGAATTACAAGACAGATATAAAAACGCTTGATTTCCCAGAAGATAGTTCCATTTTAGTGGTAGATGATACTACTACAAACTTAGGAATTGTCTTTAACATATTAACTAATATAGGTTTTAATGTTACTACAGAAAATAATGGAGAAAGTGCAATCAAGCAAGTTGAATATAACCCCCCTGATTTGATTTTATTAGATGTAGTGATGCCGGGTATAGATGGGTTTGAAACCTGCAAAAGACTGAAAAAAAACTCAGCTACTTGTGATATTCCGGTAATTTTTATGACGGCGGATTCTGATACTGACAGTAAGGTAAAAGGTCTAAATATAGGGGCAGTTGATTACATTACCAAGCCTTTTCATGAAGAAGAATTATTAGCTAGAATTAAAACCCATCTTCAATTACGAAATCTCACAAAAAATTTAGAAGAACGAGTTACAGAAAGGACAGCAGCTTTGTCTAGAGCATTAAAAGACTTACAAGAGTCTCAACTTCAGCTTGTACAAACAGAAAAAATGTCTGCCCTTGGTGAATTAGTAGCAGGAGTTGCTCATGAAATTAATAATCCAGTTGGTTTTATTCATGGCAATCTCCAACATGCTTCAGCATATTTCCAAGACATGACTAACATCATTAACCTCTATCAGAAGCATTATCCTAATCCAGTTCCAGAAATTAAAGAGGAAATTGCAGCGATAGATTTGAACTATATGCTTACCGATCTACCTAACTTAATTTCCTCAATGAAAGAGGGTGTTCAGCGTATTCGTGACATTAGTATCAGTCTGAGAACTTTTTCTCGAGCAGATAGCGATCGCAAAGTTTCTTGCAACATTCATGATGGGATTGACAGCACAATCATGATTCTCAAACATCGCTTAAAAGCATCCGAGCATCATCCCGATATTCAGGTAATTAGAGATTACGATAATTTGCCAGAAATAGAATGCTTTATCGGACAACTAAATCAGGTATTTATGAACTTATTAGCTAATGCTATTGATGCTTTAGAGGAGTCTAATATAGGACGCCACTATATTGAAATTGAAGCAAATCCCAATCAAGTTTTGATTCAGACTAGCCTCATTGAAAACAAAAAACATATCTTAATTCGGATTAAAGATAATGGCGTGGGAATGTCACCTGATGTCCAGAAAAAAATCTTTGATCATTTATTCACCACCAAGCCTGTGGGCCAAGGTACAGGATTAGGGTTATCAATTGCTCGTCAAATTGTTGTCGAGAAACATGGAGGAACTCTGGAAGTAAATTCAGCACCAGGACAAGGTTCAGAGTTCATCATTAAGCTTCCCATTTGAAAATCATAGCAAAAATAATTCTCCATATCGAACTAGCCAGACGCAATTTCACAATGAAACTTTTGTAACTTTAATTTTGGGAAATCGGTAGAAGCTGATGGAAATTCTGGATTATCAACAAGAGATTAAGGAACTAAAAAAAGCAAATAGAATTATCCAAAAGCAATTGGAACGTTCTGAATCAGACCGGATAAAACTTGAAGAGACAAATAAAAAAAAAGAATGTTTGCTTAAAACAGTAATTGAGGAATTAAAGGAATATCAAAATAACTTAGAAGAAAGAAGCCATGAATTAGAAATGATGCTTCTTAATGTTCAGATAATGCAGAATAAGATGTCTAGTTTGGGAAGTCTTGTTGCAGATGTAGCTCATGAAATTAACAACCCAGTTAGCTTTATAGCAGGTAATCTGACTCCGGCTCAAGAGTATATTGAGAATTTGTTACATCTGATAAACCTTTATCAGCAGACCTATCCTAAAGCATCTGAGGAAATTAAAAAAACAATCGAATTGATTGACCTTGAATATATGCGCGAGGATTTGCCTAAACTAATTTCCTCGATGAAAGAAGGTACAGATCGTATTTGTAGCATTAGCGATAGCTTGCGAATTTTTTCTAGAGCGGATACAGAGCAAAAAGTTATTTTTAACCTTCATGAAGGTATTGATAGCACTCTTATGATTCTCAAGCACCGTTTGAAAGCTAATAAGTTTCGTCCTGATATTCAAGTAGTTAAAAATTATTGCCAATTGCCTCTAGTAAAATGTTTTCCAGGACAACTGAATCAGGTGTTTATGAATTTATTGGCAAATGCTATTGATGCTTTAGAAGAGTCTAACTCTGGACTGAGTTTTGATAAAATCAAGGCCAATCCCAATCAAATTACAATTCATACTAACCTAATTGAAGATACAAATCACGCATTGATTCGGATTCAAGATAATGGTGTAGGAATATCGGCTGATGTTCAGCAAAAAATATTTGACCATTTATTCACAACCAAACCTGTAGGAAAAGGGACAGGATTAGGATTATCAATCGCCTATCAAATAATTGTCCAAAAACATAGAGAAACTTTTAAAGTAAATTCTGTGTTAAGGGAAGGTTCTGAGTTTATAATCACTATTCCAATTTATTAAAGTAGCAAATATACAAATTATGTTTTGTTTCTGTTAGCGGGGCGTTTAGCCCATTCTGAATTATGCTATAAGTTTTAAATTTTATTTTATGTTAAAAAATATCAAAAATGCCTGTCTGCTAATGAGCAAACAGGCGTTTCTTTAAGTACAAACTTTGGTTGAGACTCGGTTAAATCTTAGCGGTAGAATCAACTGAAGGTTGAGACTGACTAACCGAATCTAACTTTGGTAAAAGCAGTGGATTTTCTGCTTTTACATTAGTGTTGATTGTTGCTTGCAAAATTGGGGTATTGGAGATAGAATTGTTCGCCAATGTAAACAGTGGATTTGACAAAATCCCTGCTATAGAAGTGGCAATTAATGTTACCACCAACCCGACCTGCAAAGGTCTTAGCCCAGGCAAATCCCAACGCACTTGTGGATAATTCTTCACCGAGTCGGACATTTCATGGGGTTCTTTGACTACCATCATTTTGACTACACGAATGTAGTAGTAGATGGAGACGACGGTGGTAACTAAGCCCAGCAAGACTAACCAATAAAGACCTGCTTGCCAACCAGCCCAGAATAAGTAAATCTTGCCGAAAAACCCAGCCAATGGTGGAATACCACCTAATGAAAGCAGGGATATACTCAACCCCAGTGTTAAGAGTGGGTCTTTTTGATATAAACCAGAGTATTCCGCAATCTGGTCGGTTCCCGTCCGCAGTGAGAACAGAATGATGCAGGTAAAAGCGCACAGGTTCATGAACAGGTAAACCAGTAGGTAGAATATCATACTGGCATAGCCCGCCTGTGTACCAGCAATCAAGCCAATCATCACAAATCCAGCTTGGGCAATGGATGAATAAGCTAGCATCCGTTTCATGCTGGTTTGGGCTAGGGCGACTACGTTACCCAAGATCATACTCAGAACGGCCAGAGCAGTGAAGACAAACCTCCACTCTTCAGCAACAAGGGGGAAGGCTGTTGTCAGTAAGCGGATGGCTAGGGCAAACCCAGCTGATTTGGAACCGACAGATAAAAAGGCGATGACTGGGGTGGGAGCGCCTTCGTAAACGTCTGGTGTCCACTGGTGGAAAGGTGCAGCGGAGATTTTGAAGCCAATACCTGCGATCGCAAAAACCAAGGCAATCACTAAACCTAAAGATTGTCCCACTTTCGCTGTGGCAATGCCAGTAGCGATCGCACTTAGTTCAGTTTGTCCTCCAGATAGTCCATACAGCAGTGATACACCGTACAAAAATATTGCCGTGCTGGAAGCTCCAATTAACAAGTATTTCAGCGCCGCTTCATTGGATCGGGGATCACGTTTGGTATAACCTGTCAACAAGTAAGAGGAAATACTCAGGGTTTCTAGGGAGATGAAAATCATCACCAACTCACTAGCCCCGGATAAAAACATTCCTCCTAAAGTAGCACTCAGCAAAATAGCGATGAATTCAGCTAAAGGAGTGCCGCTTTGCTCAACGTAGCGAATTGACATCAGTATAGTGGCGATCGCAGACAAGGCAATAATACCGCGAAAGACTATACTCAGGTCATCACCGTTAAAGCTACCGGTAAAACCGATGGGATTCGGAGTGTCCCATTGAAAATATAGGGCGATAATCGAAGCAAATAAACCTGCGATCGCTAGATATCCAATCCAGCGTGCGGATGTACGCCCCAAAATCAAATCAACAATCAAAACCCCCAAGAGGGTGAGAATAACAATCCCCTCTGGCAAAATCGTTCCAGCGTTTAGCTGGGATGCAATATTAGCAAAATCCATGAGATGTATAGGTTTTGGGGATTAGACATTAAGGCTAACTCTACGTTCACTCTAGCAAGTTTTCTAATCCCCAGACTAGCTCTTTTAACAAGAGCTTAACAGCTTGGGTGCAGATGGCGAACGCACCAATTTCACTAGCTTACCAGCAGGTTTCTCAGTATCTAGGAATTTACTTAACAGGTTTCCTACCTCGTTTTTCAGGTGTGACCAAATAATTCGTAATTCGTAATTCGTAATTCGTAATTAACAGGACTTACGCAAAAAAGTTCTGAAGTAGCGGTAATTCATGAATTACCGCTACGACAAATCAGGTTTTTGAGACAATTTTGCGTAAGTCCTAATTAAAAATGGTACAAGTTTTTACTGATAGTAATTAAGAATTACTTATTATCAATTACGAATTATTTTAACCTTTAGTGAATACCTTGATTACATAAATAATTATGGCGCAGTCAGCCCGATCGCTAACAGCGTGCCGTAGGCGATCGCCACGGACAAAAAGCTCATAAAATTAATAAGGGCACAGCATTGCTGTGCCCTTACAATATTCATAACTCCTAAATTTATTAAAAATCGACGGATGGCAGTTTGCCTTGTAGTGACTGAAATTTAGACTGAACACAGTTGGCACAATTACAACCAAGTTGATCAATAATCGGATTAGATGTTTGAATCAAGTGTGGTGTTGCCAGATCAGGAATTTGTTGTGTAGATACTACCGTAACAATTTCTGTAGTATATGCAGATTTCAGGCTAGATGCGTTTGCCGGATTGACTACCAGCAGCATGGATACCAGAAATGCGGGACAGGCAAGTAGAATCAGTTTGACTATGTTCATAATTCACACAAAGATAGCTTTGCTGATACAGCATAGCTAATAAATTAACCACCTTCAACTTTAATTACTGAGTATTGCTTAACTACGCCCAAATCCTTGACCGCGCAAAACCTTTGACCATACAAGTAATTCGCCCTGTTCACCGCCTGCGGCCAGTAACTTGCCTTGGGGATGCCAAGCTAGGCTAGAAAATCCTCCTGAGACACCTGTGATAATTTGAGATACTTCTTTGGCTTTGTTCCACAAACACAACCAGCCGTCAGCAGCAGCAGAAGCGAGAAGGAAGCTTTTGGGTGCAAAGGCGATCGCATTGATCACACCCACATGATTAGTTAATACTCGTGCTTCCCAACCTAAAGAATCATCCTCTAGCTTTTCCCACACCACAATACCTTCAACGCTAGAAGATGCCAGTATTGGCGCACCCAGTTTCGTGGTAGCTTCTGACCATGCCAATTGACGAATTTTACCAGGAAACCCACGCATCACCCAAGGATCGGGGTTGTTCCATTCCAAAACGGTGACACTACGATCCATGTTGCCAGAAGCCAGAAATTTGCCATCGGGCGACCAAGCCATAGCTAAACTGACACTAGTCATATCTAAGATGTATGGTTCTTCATCCCAGTTTTGACTATGCCAAATTTTGACTCCCTTATAACCACTAATGGCTAAGTATTGTCCGTCAATGCGCCAATCTATACCCAATACTGAAGAGTTGTCGAAATTCAGCGTCACGACAATTTCATGAGTATCTGCATCCCAGACTTGGACGTAACGCCCCAAGCTAAAAGCCAATTGGTTGCTAGTGTAATTCCAAGCTAGCTTGTCAACCCATGCGGGGGCATTTTCCAAGGTGGTGATTAATTCAGTATCGCGCCAAATTTTCACCTCTCCATCTTGTCCGCCAACGGCTAAAAATTTCCCATCTGGCGAAAAGGCTAGACAGTCTACTGATTTACCGTTACCAGTTTGTAAACTTGTGAGTTCGCCATCATTCCACAAAACTACTTCCCCGGCGGCGGAAGTTGCTGCTAAAGTTTTACCTTGTGGCGACCAAGCGATCGCAGTTACATAATCTGAAAGTGTCCCCGAATAGTGTTGTTCAAATTCCTTAGATTTGCTGGTTGTGGAGTTCATATTTTGTAGAGGGCATGGGGCATTGGGCATTGGGCATTGGGCATTGGGCATTAGTTATTTTCCCTCTGCCCCTCTGCTCAGGAACAGCTTGTTTTATGCTAGACAAGCGAGAAAATCTTGCTTGAGTTGGGCTGCATCAAGATTGCGACCGATGAAAACTAGTTCGTTTTTAGGGGTTTCGCTTGCTTTCCAGGGGCGATCGGGTTTGCCATCAAATATCATGTGTACTCCTTGGAATACAAATCGATTCTCTTCTCCAGCAATATTTAAAATGCCTTTCATCCGAAAGATATCTGCCCCTTGGGTACGCAGTAACTCAGAAAGCCAAGTGTTTAATTTTTCTCCATCGACTGCACCTGCTTCTACTAAAGCCACAGAAAAGACAGTTTCATCGTGTACGTGGGCATCTTCGCCTAAGAAATCTGGATCAATTTCTAATGCACGATCTAAATCAAAGGCTTTTACACCTAATAAAGCATCCATTCCTAGTTCAGAATTTTGGGTACGGTAGATTTTTGCGATCGCATTCATCGCCCGAATCCGCTTTTCTAATTCATCTAACTCTTCTGGCGCTACCAAATCTGTTTTATTAAGCAAAATTACATCGGCAAAGGCAATCTGTTCTTGGGCTTCGTCTGCATCCCAGTGCTGCCAAATATGCTTGGCATCTACGACAGTCACCACTGCATCTAGAGACAGTTGGCTTTGCAAATCTTCATCCACAAAAAATGTCTGAATCACTGGTGCAGGATCGGCTAATCCAGTTGTTTCAATTACTAAATGGTCAAATTTATCGCGCCGCTTCATCAAATTGCCAATGATGCGAATTAAATCGCCGCGCACTGTACAACAGATACAGCCATTGTTCATTTCAAAAATTTCTTCATCTGCATCGATAATCAATTGATTATCAATACCCACTTCCCCAAATTCATTGACAATCACAGCAACTTTTTTGCCGTGTTCGTAGGTGAGGATGTGATTAAGTAGAGTCGTTTTACCTGCTCCCAAATACCCTGTAAGAATAGTAACGGGAACTGAATTGTTGATTACGTCAGCCACCATACTCTAAATTCCTCTTGTCTCACCTTATGGATAATCATTATCGCCTATGATAAATCTTTTTATATTTTTGTGCGAACTTGCTATTATTTTGGGTTTCAGCAAAATAATTACATAATTAAATGACCAAACATTTGATTTTTATGCATCTGCAATAAGTAATAGATATTCAAAAGTGGGCTGGCAATATTGCATATAAGCCGACACCCTACGGTAAGTCGCAGGTTAGTACCTTGACAATTTTACTACTAAAATGATAATCATTATCTTAAGCAAAAAAACTATACTTTGATGGAGTAGCGTGGTGGTTTCAAAAAACACTACTGATTTGAGAAAGCAATTAACTCAAGCAGGGCAAGCATCTGCGTCTATTGCAGCCAGCTTTTTAGTTGTTGCGCCGTTGGTTTTATCTACCGCTTTAGCGCCAGCACAAGCAGATGATACTCATAATCATTCAGACGAAACAGGCTTTTACATTGGGTTAGATGGTTTGGAGGCTCTCTCTACAGGGACATACGCAGGATTGGAGAACCCCAACTACAATCGTTTGACCCTTCTGTTTGCACACAGGAATGAAGACACGCCCGAATCTAGCCATTTCCACGGCATTGGTACTTATAGCTACTCAGGTTCTTTAGATAACCTAACTATTAACCCAACCAATACAAATAACCGAATTCCTGAATCTTACTCAGAACAACCGCCGCTAGCATTATTACCTGGCACAGGGTTTTATACTAGTCGCTTGATTAGTACTCCAACGGATAAGGAATATAGCAATCTGACAATAGAACCTATAGCGTCTCTAAAAACTTCAAAAGAATTAGACAACCAGTA